>OLQU01002122.1_pt1 | contig 11679 bp, 9 predicted proteins | sample 1672271 | NCBI WGS metagenome assembly OLQU01 (sample SAMEA3136666, study PRJEB25190) | human gut metagenome | biome: human gut; feature: human-associated habitat; material: faeces | place: Austria | collected 2013 | reverse complement strand
CAATCGCAAAAAGACAGAACCCTTGTCCCAGATCTCCGAACATTGCTCCGAAAATAAAGGTATATGTCAGCGCCACAAAAATCGTCGGATCCATTTCATTGTGGGCCGGCATCCCGTACATCTGGATAAACATCTCAAAGGGCTTAAAAAACCTGGGATTCTCCAGCTTGGTCGGCGGCTCTCCAAAGTATTTCTCCCGGTCTTCCTCTACCACTACCAGCACTTTGTCATCCTTTTCTGTTTCCTTCAGGAAGGCCTCCACGTCATCTTCGCCCATCCAGCCGCAGATGATATAATAGTCCTCCTTGTTCTCATCATCCTCCATCCGCGCCGCCATCTTGCGTACATCGAAATTATTGGCCAGCTCCTCCAGGCGTCTCTGCGCTCCCAAAAGCTGCGCCGCATGGCTCTGGATCAGTTCTGCTATCGCGCGGTCCACGCTCTCAATCTGTTCCCCGTCATGCTCAATATCCTGCTGCAGGCTCTCACAGGCCTGAGCCGGTGTACCGATATACTCTTTCGAAAGCGGGATCTTTTCAAAATGCAGGGAATGAAAAATCGCATCCGTTTTGCCGGCATCTGCATTTGCCACAAAATAGCAGCCATACACATAGTTTTCATTCCGCACGCCCTCCAGAAATACCGCTTTCAGATCTTCATACAGGTATTTTTCAAGTCTGCGGTAATAATCCACATTGATCCGTCCGAACCGTACCCGCATATAGCGGTATCCCATAACATCATGCAGATTTACCTCCAGCGGCCGGAAAGGCTCCAGCACATTCAGCTTCTCTCTTAATTCCTCCGCATGCTTCTTCAGCCGTTCTCTCCGTTCGGTCAACTCCAGATACTGGTGGTTCAGATCACGGATCATTCCGATCATTGCGTCCTGGTCCATGGTAAGATCCGGCTCCACCTTCCCGTCCTCCAGAAGCCCTATAAATTCTTCCGCTTTGTTCAGCGGCTCTCTATATGGATTCACTTCCGCAAAAGGAATCAGATTTTCCGTCGTTTTCAGTTCAGCAATGGCATTTTCCAGCTGCATCTCATGCCTGGACAAATATACCTGACACATGCGGTCGATATCTGTCCTTGGCCCGCTGATACTCAAAAACTTCATCTTTACTATCATTGTTTCACACCTCCCAGGTACGCAAGCGTCTCTCCCCTCGGCAGGCCGTACCGGATACATTCCATAGCCGTGGTCAGTGCATCGATCTCCTCCTCCTTCAGGAACAGATAAGTATAGATCGAAGCTATCGAATACGGGTTCTGCCTTCGGTCCGCCAGGTACAGCTTTTGCAGGCAGTCCTTGTATATCCGCTCGATGGTCCTGTCGCTGCCGAAATGATATTTCTTTGCATAATAGGTATTTTCCAGCTGTCTTTGAAATTCCTCCACACTGGGAGTCTCCACCAGCGTTTTATATTCTTCCACACTCAGGCGGTAGTGGATCGGTATCGTCAGGGAATAGATATCGGGCGGGAGCATATGATAATATTTCTTTGCCCGGTATACCCACTGGATATTCAGAAGGTCGATCTTTGTCCCGCAGTCCCGGATATACATTTTCTGCTCTTTTCCCTTCAAAAGTCTCCGCTGCCGTTTCCAGAGGGTTGTAAAATAATAAAGCTCCAGCGCCATGTCATAATCAAATAACGTGGCCGTCTTAAGCTCCTGGATCTTTTTAAGCGATTTATAATACTCTGTATTCTGCAGATTTTCCACCAGCTCCGTAACGTTTTTCGAACTCACCAGTGCGTCAATGGATATCTGTGAATACTTTTCAAAATATTCCTTCTTATAGTCCAGATCCATCGGTTTTTGATAGTGGTTAAATACGATCCGCAGACAGTAATTGATCACATCAATCTCATAGCGTTTCCAGTATGTCTTTAAAAACTGCTTCTGTTCCATTCCGCCAAACCGGAATATCCTGCTAAAATCATCAAACAGCGACTGATACAGCACCTTTTCTACATTTCCCCTGTGGTAGAACGTGCTGTCCATATTCTCCAGGTACGGGGCATAGGCTGCTTTCTCCTTCAGATATTCCGTCACCTCCGCCACACTCTTAAGAGACGCGATCTGTTCAAAATCTTCCGGTTTCAGAAGCTTTGCCTGCATCGCCCGGATCTTTGTCGTGATCCCGCTGTATGTCATAACACTTCCCATAGGCTACACCTCTGTGATATTTTTCAGGATCTGCCGCGCATACCAGGTGTGCCGCTCCTCATATTCTTTCTTCAGCTCTTCAATAGCAGAGCGGTTTTTCAGCCTCTGCTCTTCCAGCGCCTGATCCATCTGCTCCTTCGCCTCTGCCCGGATTTTCTCCACCTCTTCCCTGGTGTTCATCTCCAGTTCCCGGTCAAAAGCATCCCGCTTTGCCTGTATTTCCCTCTCTACCTCATACTTCTGAGCTTCCGCATGCTCCACGATGGCCTCGGCCGTCTTTTCGATTTCCGCCAGCTTTTCAACGATAGAATCCATACTCCGCCCTCCGTTTTCATTCTACAAAATAAATCTATTATTAATAATACACTGAATTTTTTGAAATTTCCACAAATATTTCTGGCAAATCCACCCTCTAAGATACTGCGTTGACTTTTTGCTGACAAGACTATAAACTAAGGTGAGTAAAAAATGCTGAATTTTAAGGAGGAAACGCTATGCGCCTTAGAAATATCCCGCGCGCCGAGAGCGTTCTAAGGGAATGTAAAGAAGTTGTTAAGAATGCATCCGAACACCAGAACCACTGGAAAAAGGTCTTCGGAAACGATCACCCTGTCCATATTGAGATCGGAATGGGGAAAGGGCAGTTTCTTCTCACTCTGGCCCGCCGGAACCCGGAGATTAATTATATCGGTATCGAACGCTATTCCAGCGTGCTCCTGCGTGCTGTTGAAAAATATGAAAAACTTTCCGCAGACATGCAAAAGCCTCTTCCCAACATTCGTTTCATCTGCATGGACGCAAGGGAAATCACGGAAGTATTCGCTCCCGGCGAGGTAGAGAAGATTTATCTGAATTTTTCAGATCCCTGGCCCAAAGCACGCCATGCCAGAAGACGTCTGACTTCATCCGATTTTCTCGCCCTGTACGACCAGATACTGACTTCTGACGGAACCGTTGAATTCAAAACAGACAACCGTGTCCTGTTTGACTTTTCTGTAGAGGAAGTCAAAGCCTCTTCTTTGTTTGAGTTGACCGGACTCACCTATGACCTGCATCATGACAGCAGTATGAACGCCGGGAATATCATGACAGAGTACGAAGAAAAATTCTCCTCCGCCGGCGGGGCTATCTGCAAATTAGTCGCCGCAAGGAAAGGTTCCGCTGCCGGATGCATATAATGTAGGGAGAAACAAGATCTGGAAGTCATATATGAAACATCGAAGCAGAAAAAACTTACGGCAGAAAATGTGTGCGTTCACCTATCGAAATCCACATTTCCGTCTGATACTACGCCGTCTGAACTGTTCTATACAGGAAGTTTTTCGTATATTGAACCCCAGATGCTAGGAGGAAAAGCAAGGATGCTGCATTTAAATAAAGACAGCTTTTCTGCCGCTCTTGATGCCTCTCCTCTCCCGGCCGTCGTCATGTTTTATGCCAACTGGTGCAGTAAATGTGCAATGATGAAGCCCGTGGCCGAGGATCTGGAAGCTTATTTTCAGAACCGGATCCTCTTTTATGAGGTCGATGTGGAAGAATCGCCGCAGCTGGCCGATCAATATGCCGGCGAGCTGGTCCCCGCCTTTGTCTGTTTCAGTCGGGGAACCGTCGTCGGCGCAATGAGCGGTATCATCGAAGAAGGGCTGTTAAAAGAGCGGATACAGAAAATCTTCAGAAATAGTTAATGTAGTTTTTATTTGCATTTATTTACAGATATGTTATATTGAGTAATGTATAAATTAAGGAAAAGGGGGCCTGGTGAACACACCATGCATATGAAAAAAATGAAAAGAACACTACCAGTATTGATGGCAGCTGCTCTTGCCACGGCATCATTACCTCTTGCCGTACAGGCGGACAGCTCCAACGTTGTAACTCTGGGCGCTAATCTCTCGGAAGAGCAGAAAACGTCCATGTATGAATATTTCGGGACCTCTAAAGATCAGGTTCAGACCATCGAAGTCACCAACGCCGATGAGCGTCAGTATATGGAAGGCATTGCATCTGAGGAACAGATCGGTACCAGGACTTACAGCTGCTCTTATGTACAGCCCACCTCTGACGGAGGAATCCAGGTCAAGGTCGCGAACCTGACCTATGTAACCAGCTCCATGATCGCAAGTACGCTGACCACTTCCGGAGTAGAAAACTGTAACGTAGTCGCTGCCTCACCCATCGCAGTATCAGGAACCGGCGCTCTGACCGGTATCATGATGGCTTATGAAACCGCCAGCGGCGAGACTCTGGATGAAGGACAGAAGGCTGCCGCTACAGAAGAGCTGGTAACCACCGGCGAGCTGGCCGATGCAGTCGGACAGGAAGAAGCCACCGGACTGATGAATGATGTAAAAGAGCAGGTCATTGAAGACGGCATTACAGATCCTTCCCAGATCCAGGATGTAGTCAATGACGCGGCTAATACCTACAACATCACCCTGACAGAGGATCAGATGAACAAGATCACCTCTCTGATGGAAACGATTTCTCAGTATGACTATGATGTCAATGCTCTGAAAAACACTCTGGATAACTTAAATGGGGAAAGCGGAGGATTCTTCTCCAATCTCTGGGATTCCATCACCGGATTTTTCGGCGGCGGAGACAGTAACGGCGGTATTATCAACGATACCAACGATGATGTACTTGGTTCCGATGTTGTGACAGACAGTACATTAGAAGATTCCGGTTCTTCTGATTCTTCCTCTGACAGCACAGAAGAAGAGGGCGGCGGATTCTGGGACAGCATTGTCGGCTTCTTCCAGAATCTGTTCGGCGGCGGAGATGACACCAAGGACGAAACCACCGATGAATCTGCTGAGGAGACCACAGACGAAACCACTGACCCGGCTGCCGATGAAACCACCGATGAGACACTGGATGAGAACAGTGAAAACACAGACGGCGCCGAGACAGAGAATACAGACGAGAATGCGGACGGCACCACGGAGGCTGACGGAACCGACAGCCCTGCAGCTGATGAAAATGCAGACGGTACCGTTTCCAACACTGACAATGCGGGAACAGCAAATGATCCTGCCGCAGCTGAAACTCAGAACAACTAGGAAGGCGTCTTAGCCTGACCATAGAAAAAGAGCGTAAGATCAAAGTCTTACGCTCTTTTTCCATCCCTTTTCTATCCTGTTTCAGCAGTCAATCTCTAAAATTCAAAGATTGCCACGCCATAGGGTGACAGCGGGTAAGCAAAGGAGTAAGGTCTTCCGTCACACTCCTGCTTAACGGCCTTGTAGACCGGCTGCTTCTTCCGTCCGTTTCCGCCATACTGTTCCTCGTCACTGTCCAGTACCAGCTTATACTGCTTTCTTCTGGGTACGCCAACCCGGTAATCCGCCCATTCCATCGGCGTAAAGTTACAGATAAACAGCAGATTCTTTTTATTATCCTTAGAGTGTCTCATAAAGCTGAATACACTTCTGTAGCGGTCATCCGCATTGATCCACTCAAAGCCTTCCCAGGAATCATCCATCTCATAGAGTGCTTTGTTTTTCTTATACAGGTGCAGCAGATCACGGAACCAGTTCTGGACCGCCTGATGCTCCTTTTCCGCCAGCAGGAACCAGTCAAGCTCCCTCTCCTCGCTCCATTCCCGCAGCTGGGCAAATTCCTGTCCCATAAAAAGGAGCTTCTTTCCTACATGCCCGATCATAAAAGCATAGCCTACCTTCAGATTGGCATACTTATCAAATCCAAGTCCCGGCATCTTATTGAGCATAGAGCACTTCAGGTGTACCACCTCGTCATGGGACAGCACCAGGATATAGTTTTCACTGTATGCATAACTCATGGCAAAGGTCATCAGATTATGATTGTCCTTCCGGAAATACGGATCCAGCTTCATATATTCCGTAAAATCATGCATCCATCCCATGTTCCATTTCAGGCTGAATCCCAGTCCGTCCTCTTCCACCGGTCCGGTCACCATCGGCCACGCCGTAGACTCTTCCGCGGTCATCAGCGCTCCAGGGTTTCTTCCCAGCACCACAGAATTCAAATGCTTAAAGAAATCAATGGCCTCCAGATTCTTGTTGCCCCCATATTTATTGGCTACCCACTGGCCGTCCTGCTTTCCGTAATCCAGATAAAGCATCGAAGCCACCGCATCTACCCGCAGACCGTCTACATGATACTTTTCGATCCAGAACAATGCGTTAGAAATCAGGAAGTTCCGCACCTCATTTTTTCCATAGTCAAAAATCTTGGTGCCCCAGTCCGGATGCTCTCCTTTTCTCGGATCCTGATATTCATATGTCGGCGTACCGTCAAAATCCGCCAGGCCATGGGCATCTCTTGGGAAATGCGCCGGTACCCAGTCCAGAATAACACCTATTTTATTTCTATGGAAATAATTTACCATCCAGGCAAAATCTTCCGGCGTTCCGTAACGGGATGTGGGTGCAAAATAACCTGTCACCTGATATCCCCAGGATCCGTCAAAGGGATGTTCCGCAATCCCGATCAGCTCGATATGAGTATAGCCCATATCCTTCATATATTTGACGGCTTCTTCTCCAAACTCCCGATAGGTATAAAATCCTTCGTCCTCCCGCCCGGGATGCCGTTTCCAGGAACCAATATGCGCCTCATAGATTGACATCGGTTCTTTGGTGTGATCCCAGCCGGCACGCTTCTCCATCCAGGCGGAATCCGACCACTTGATCCCGGAAAGGTCATAGACCTTGGACGCCGTTCCCGGCCGCAGTTCGGCATGGAACGCAAAGGGATCCGACTTAAAAATATAATCTCCTCTGTACGTCTGGATACAGTATTTATACATGGCATACTGCTGGATTCCCGGAATAAAGCAGGTATAGATGCCCAGCGGCTCTTCCCGTTCCATCGGGTTTGCTTCCGTATCCCAGTCATTAAATTCTCCGACTACAGACACACTTTCCGCATGGGGCGCCCACACTGCAAAATATACCCCTTCTTTTTTTCCATCCTTCACAAAGTGGGCCCCCAGCTTATTATAGATTTCATAATGATTTCCCTGCCCAAAGAGATACTGATCCAGTTCTCCTACTTCATATGGTTTCTTTTTCTTTTTTGCCATACTGAACCCCCACAATCTGTCCTAATATATCCATATTATACTTTAGATGGCCGAAAAAAAAAAGAGTTTTGACAAATCTATCTGTCAAAACTCTTAATTTTTTGATTAAATCTTAAAGTCTTCTTCCTTTAAGATAATTCTGTCAGAATCGTCTGTTCCCTTGCCGAATACACGTCTTGCAAGATGCTTTACATTGGCCTTCTGGGAATGATCAATGGCTTCATCCATAATCTCCTTAACCTCAGCAACAGATACGGCATGATCCTCTCTCTGCATTACATCAATCCGGCTGTACAGCGCCAGGATTCCCATTTCATCCAGCTTATAGCCATTCTCCTTTGCATAGGTCTGCCCGAAGGTTACCAGCTCATCATTAATGAATACCGGAAGCTCCAGCTTGGAAGTAAACTTCTTCTTGAAATCTGCATTGACAGCCAGCATCCTCTCCAGAGGCTTTCTCTGATCCTCCAGCACGAACAGGAGCTCTCCTGTCTTCTTCTCCATCAGGTAATTCAGTTCCTTGATGGTCCTGGAGTTTAACTTTCCGGCCTTCTCAATGATGATAGCTCCGCCCTTGAGCTTCTGGATGATATTGGTCAGTTCCTTCTTATTCAGAGATTCACCGGTTACAATGGCAACCTTGCCCTGCTTCAGGTTTCTCTGCTTCTGGATCGCCTTTACGATATCTACCGCCAGCACGGTCTTACCGGAACCTTTCCGTCCAACTACCAGCAGGTTGCCGGTCTTGGATGTTCCTTCTCTCTGCGCTCTTCTGTCATTGTCCAGCACTTCTACGATCTGTTCGCTCATACCTCTTACCGGAACAAAGTAAGAAAATAGTTTCTTCTGTTCCTCCGTAAGTCCGGCCTTTAACCCAATCTCACTGGTCGCACTCAGATCATATCGTCCGGTTACTACAAATCCTGTATCAAACGGAACGCCGCTTCCTTTGGACTTTTTGATTCTCTCCTGGATCTCCTCTTCGGAAGGCTCTTCGATTTCCAGTTCTTCTGCCTCAAACTCTTCTTCGTCATCTTCAAAGTCCTCTTCCTCAAGGTCCTCTTCTTCAAAGTCTTCTTCCTCGAAGTCTTCTTCCTCGAAGTCTCCCTCATCAAAGTCCTCTTCCTCGAAGTCGTCCTCATCGAAGTCCTCTTCTTCGAAATCCTCCTCATCAAAATCCGCATCCTCGAAGTCGTCCTCGTAATCATCGTCGAAGTCGTCCTCAAAGTCGGCATCTTCAAAGTCCTCTTCAAAATCGGCATCTTCGAAGTCTTCTTCCTCGAAGTCCTCTTCGTAATCGGCATCCTCTAACTCTTCTTCGAAGTCCTCTTCGTAATCCGTGTCCTCCGGCTCCGCATCCTCAAACTCTTCACCAAAGTCTATATCTTCAAGACTTAACTGTTCCGGCTCTTCTTCAAACTCAAAGTCTTCAAAGTCCTCATAGGTATCTTCACTTTCCGGAGACTCTTCTTCCTTTTCGTCCTGATCCATTTCTGCCACCAGTCTTACCAGATCATCCGGGATTCTCTGTGTCTTTCCTTCTGCAAACGCATTATCCAGCAAGGCTTCTTTTTCAGCTTCCTCTGCGGCCTTTCTTGCCGCCTCTTCTTCTGCCGCTTTTCTTGCCGCTTCTTCCTCCGCTGCCTTTCTTTCTGCTTCTTCCTCTGCGGCCTTTCTTGCTGCCTCTGCTTCTGCTGCCTTTCTTGCTGCTTCTGCTTCTGCCGCCTTTCTTTCTACTTCTCTTCTCTCGGCTTCCTGTCTGCGCCTTGCTTCCTCCCGTTCTTTTTTCAGCCGTTCCTCATCTTTCGCCTTCTGCTGTGCAATGGCTTCTGCATTTTCCTTCTGTTTTTCTTCCCACTCCTGAAGGATATCGTCAATCCGCATCTGACTGGTTACCCGGAGATCCTCTTCCTTCTTTTCCATTGCCTCTTTCTCAATATTAATGCCGCTGGCAATTGCCACGCCATTAGCCAGTGCTTCTTCCAGCGTAGCTCCCTTTACAACCTGTGTAATGGAAGATTTCTTCTTCGGCTGTTCCTCTTCCTTCTGCGGTTCCTCTTCCGGCTCTTCTTCCTGATTTTCTCCTGCCGGCTCTTCTTCCAGTTCTTCCACAGCCTCTTCCTCTGATTCTTCTTCAGAATCTTCCATGCTCTTTTCCATCTCTTCTACCGCCTGTGCCAGGCTGACTGCGGAAACTGGTCTGGACACCTCTTCTTCCGTATCTGCCGCGGATTCCTCCGGTTCTTCCGTATCTGCCACGGATTCCTCCGGTTCTTCAGTCTCTTCTACAGCCTCTTCCGCCGCCTCCACGGCTTCTTCTGCCTGCACTGGTTTCGCTGCCGGTTTCTTCGGCGCAGGCGCGCAGCTCGCGGAAAATGGCCGTGTAATCGGCGCGGAAATTGCTGTTTTTCGGGAACAGAAACATGATGTCGTGCCGCAGCCGAAAGTCGCTCAGCTCGATCACGCCGAGCGTGCCCGCCGCCTCCTCCGGGCGGATGGCCGCGCGGTAGAGAAACGACACGCCGTAGCCGCTTTTGAGCAGCGTCTTGATCGCGCCGATGTTGCCGATCTCGACCGTGCGGGCAAAATCCGCCGCCGCCAGGCCGTGCTCCTTCAGGTAGTACTCCAGGATCACGCGCGTGCCCGAGCCCTCTTCGCGCAGCAGCAGCGGCTCGACCAGCAGGTCCGTCAGGCGCCGGCCGCGATAGCGCGCGGCCTTCTCCGGGGCTCCGGCGGCGACATATTCCTCTGTGCCGAACACAAAGAAGTCATACTCCGCCTTCGGGAAATCGCCCTCGACGACTGCAAAATCCAGCTCGCCGGAATCGAGCTTGCTCAGCAGCACCTTCGTATCCGCCACCTGCATCTGAATGTGGCTGTCCGGGTGCAGCTGCAAAAACCGGCTGAGCGCCTCGTTGATCATGAACTCCGCGACCGAGAGCGTCGCGCCGAACGAATAGTCGCGCGTGCCGGAGGCGGCCTGCTGCATGCGCTTTTGCAGGTGCTGCTCGTCATGCTTCATCGTCAGCAGCGTGCGGCGCAGAATCTCCCCCGCCTCGGTCAGCTGCAGGCGCTTGCCGTTGTGCTGGAACAGCGCCGTGCCGTAAGCCTGTTCCAGATAGTGGATGTGGTGCGAGACCGCAGGCTGCGTGATGTTGAGCTCGCGCGCCGCCTTCGTAAAATTCATGTGCCGGCACACGGCCAGAAAGGTCTCGACGCGAAAATCCAGCATGGGTGTCCCTCTTTTCTTGTAGGTTTCTCCGCTAATGATAACACAGGATTATCATTTGATAAATAGAAATCATTTTTCTTTATCGTTCGGTTATGATATGATGCTCTCTGCAAACAACGCATGGAGAGAAAGGAATCCTCGACCCACTATGAACTTCATTCAGAAAAACTGGAAAGGCATCCTCGTGTGCCTCGTCATGGCCGTGCCCTGCTGGCTGCTCGGGCAGCGGTTTCCGATCGTCGGCGGCCCGGTGTTCGGCATCCTCGCCGGCATGATCGTCACCCTGCTCTGGCACGACAAGAGCGCGGCGCAGCCCGGCATTTCGTTCGTGTCGAAAAAGGTGCTGCAGTACGCCGTCATCCTGCTCGGCTTCGGCATGAACCTGTCCGTCATCTGGCAGACCGGCAAGCAGTCGCTGCCGATCATCCTCGTGACGATCACGACGTCGCTCATCGTGGCGTGGCTGCTGCACAAGCTGCTGCACATTCCGGGCAAGATCTCGACGCTCGTGGGCGTCGGCTCGTCGATCTGCGGCGGTTCGGCCGTCGCGGCGACCGCGTCCGTCATCGACGCGGACGATGAGGAAGTCGCGCAGGCGATCTCCGTCATTTTCTTCTTCAACATGCTCGCGGCCATCTTCTTTCCCGCGCTCGGCGCGCTGCTTGGCTTCTCGACCACGAACGGCGAGGCGTTCGGCATCTTCGCCGGCACGGCCATCAACGACACGTCGTCCGTCACGGCTGCGGCCTCCACGTGGGACTCGCTCTACGGGCTCGGCAGCCAGACGCTCGACAAGGCCGTGACCGTCAAGCTCACGCGCACGCTCGCCATCATCCCGATCACGCTCGTGCTCGCCTTCGTGCGCACGAAGCGCGCCAAGACCGACGGCACGAAGGTCGATTTCAAGAAGATCTTCCCGATGTTCATCCTCTACTTCCTGCTCGCGTCCGTGATCACGACCATCTGCGTGAGCACCGGCGTGTCGGCAAGCGTGTTCACCCCGCTCAAGACGCTCAGCAAGTTCCTGATCGTGATGGCCATGTGCGCCGTCGGCCTGAACACGAACATCGTCAAGCTCGTCAAAACCGGCGGCAAGCCGCTCATCATGGGCTTTTGCTGCTGGGTCGGCATCGCAGGTATGAGCCTGCTGATGCAGCACGTGCTCGGCATCTGGTAAGACACGAACAAAAACGGGCGGCAGCCG
>OLQU01002114.1_pt1 | contig 11727 bp, 8 predicted proteins | sample 1672271 | NCBI WGS metagenome assembly OLQU01 (sample SAMEA3136666, study PRJEB25190) | human gut metagenome | biome: human gut; feature: human-associated habitat; material: faeces | place: Austria | collected 2013 | reverse complement strand
TGCTGACCACACACATTGACAAAGGGCACGTCCATAATCACATCATCTTCTGTGCAGTGGACATGGTGAACCAGCGGAAGTATGTTTCCAACCGACAAAGTTATGCCTACATCCGGCGCACTAGCGATCGGCTATGCAAGGAATACGGCCTGTCCGTGGTAATGCCCGGTCAAGACCGGGGCAAGAGCTATGCCGAGTGGGACGCGCACCGAAAAGGCACGAGCTGGAAGGCGAAGCTGAAAGCTGCCATAGATGCAGCCATCCCGCAGGCCAAGGATTTTGACGATTTTCTGCGGCTCCTGCAGGAGCAGGGCTACGAGGCCAAACGTGGCAAGTATGTTTCGTTCCGTGCGCCCGGACAGGAACGGTTCACCCGTTGCAAAACGCTGGGCGAAGCCTACACCGAGGAAGCCATCATCGAACGCATCAAAGGGCGGTTCGTGGAGCGGAAGCCCAAAGAAAACCGCAAAATTTCGCTGCGGATTGATTTGGAGAACAGCATCAAGGCCCAGCAGTCCGCAGGGTATGAGAAGTGGGCAAAACTCCACAATCTGAAACAGGCGGCCCGGACGCTGAACTTCCTGACGGAGCATGAAATAGACAGCTACCCGGATCTAGAAAATCGTGTGGCCGAGATCACCGCCGCCAGCACCGAAGCTGCCGCTGCGCTGAAAGCAGCCGAACGCCGGCTTGCAGAAATGGCCGTGCTGATAAAGGATGTCGCCACCTGTAAAGAACTGCGTCCACTGGTGCAGGAATATCAGCGGGCTGCTGACAAAAAGCAGTTCCGACGTAAGCATGAAGGAACCCTGATTCTCTATGAAGCGGCGGCCAAGGCCCTGAAAGAGCAGGGCTTTCAAAAGCCACCCGACCTCTGCGCCCTGAAAGCTGAGTATAAGCAACTGACCGAGCAGAAAGACCAGCTGCAGCGGCGGTACGCCGAAGCCAAACGCCAGATGCAGGAATATGACATCATCAAGCAGAATGTGGACGGCATCCTACGGACAACACCGGGAAAGGAGCAGATGCAGGAACGGTAAATCTGCACAAAATATTGTTCGGATTTTTGAACTACAAACGCTTAGACTGGGTGGCGTTTCCACCCGAAATCATGTAAAATAGAACCAGACAACGAAAGCGAGGAACCCTCTATGGCAGAAGTGAAAGACAATAGCTCTATCCAGCTTTTTGAAGATCAGAAAATCCGTACTGCATGGGATGCAGAAAAGGAAGAATGGTATTTTGCCATCGTTGATGTGATTGCTGTTCTGACTGACAGCGCAGACCCACAGAACTATTGGCGCGTTCTAAAAAAGCGTCTTAAAGACGAAGGAAATGAAACCATTACAAATTGTAATGGTTTGAAAATGACCGCTCCTGACGGCAAAAAGCGCAAAACGGATGTCGCTAACACTGAACAGCTCCTGCGCATCATCCAGTCAATCCCATCTCCGAAAGCTGAACCGTTCAAGGCATGGCTGGCAATGGTAGGCAAAGAACGCATCGAGGAAACAATCGACCCGGAGCAGGCCATTGACCGTGCGCTTGATACCTATTTGAAGAAAGGCTACTCCGAAGAATGGATTCACCAGCGGCTTTTGGCAATCCGTATCCGAAACGAACTGACAGACGAATGGAAGAAGCGCGGAGTGCAAAAGGGCAAGGAGTACGCCATCCTGACCGATGAAATCTCCCGCGCATGGTCCGGCATGACCACGGGGCAGTACAAGCGGCTGAAAGGTCTGACAAAAGAAAATCTCCGGGACAACATGACCGATTTGGAACTTGTGCTGACCATGCTGGCCGAAGCCTCCACCACGGATATTTCCAAAACTGCAAAGCCACAGACCTTTGAAGAAAACAAGCAGGTTGCCAAACGTGGCGGCAAGGTGGCCGGCATTGCACGGCAGGCTCTTGAAGCGGAAACCGGCAAGCCCGTTATCACAGAAAAGAATGCGTTTGACTTCCAGCAGCTTGTGACCGACATTGTAGAAGATGCCGCCGAACTGCCGGAAAATCCCACCGAGAAAAAAGATAAAGACTGATACATGAAAAATAGCCGGACACAGCAACCCCAAGGCCACCGTGTCCGGCTATTTCTGTGTTGACAACCACACATTACTTTGATTGAAAATAATGTGTGGTTGTCAAGCTGGCGGTATTATTCACCCGTAAAATCAAACCTCTGTCCGTCAAAGTCTGCATCGGTCATGCGCTCCAACTTCGCAATGGTGCCTTTTGTCAGTTGCCGCATTTCAGTGTCCATATCCGGCCGGGCGGCCAGCATCCGCGCCATCGTCCGGCGGCGGTCAGAAGTGTGGTACATACAAATCAAATTTTCTTCTTCTACGCTGAAATTCATGCGTCATACCTCCATTTCGTGTTGCTTGCTGCGGGCCGCTGCTTTTTTCGGGCTGGCGGCCTGCTTTGTTTCGGAAAGCTGCTTGCGGACGGAAGTGCGGGGCTTGCAGATGCCCTTGTCCCGATTTTCGTTTTTGCCAACCAGCGCGTAGATGCCGAAACGGTCTTTCACGCTGGACAGGTGCAGGGACTTGTACGGCAACATGGCAAGCAGCTGGTCCGTATCCCGACTGGATGCCAGTTTGGTGAAGTAGGGCGATACCTCCACCATAAAATGATTTTTGTCCGGGCTGTTGGGAGCAGCCAGCCGCTTCATATTTGCCGCGATACGCTGCGCCTCGGCCTCGATCAGCCCAGTGTGCAGTGCCGCAAGATGTTCTTTGAAATCACCGGGCCGTGCCGGTTCTCGACTGCGCTGCTCCTGCCGGATGGCCGCTTGTAGAAGTTCCGGGTCACGGGGCTGCATTTCATACCGCACGAACTCTCCAAAATATTTGTCCGAGCGGCTGTTGAAATGCTCTTTGGGGCCAATTTCCCGCATCCCACTTTCGTAGATCAGGCGATTGGCACCCACAGGCAGAGCGGCATCCCGGATATGCTGGAAATGCTGCTGGTAGTCCAGTTCATACAGATTGCCTTGCACGGTTCCATTGGCCGCACCGGTCAACTCCACCGCATAGGCAAGAATCCTGTCATGGGTCTGTTCACCGCAAAATTTCCATGTATTGTAGGCTTGGGTATCTTTGAGCAACACATCCCGTTCCCGGAAGCAGAATGTTCCAGAGGGCCGGGACAGCCACAACAGCAGCTTATCTTCCGGCTGGTCGCTGCGGGCGGCCTCCCGCAGCATCTTGATGTCATAGGCAAAATCGCTCTGGTAGTATGCGGTGTTCTGGTGCATGATAGCTTCCAGCGCAGCGATCACATCCATATTTTCAAATTTCTGCACGGTTTACACCTCCAATTCCTTTGCCTTTTCCCGTGGCTGTGTTTGCTTGCTCTGCTCCTTTTTTGCGGCATCCAGCTGTGCCCGGATGGACGGCTTTTTCGGTTTGGCTGTGCGGGACTTCTTGGCTTTTGGCGCCTTTTCCTCGGCCTTGACTGCGGCGGCAAGGTCCGTCAGAGAAATTTGTTCTCCGGCCTTTGCTTTGGCCTCCAATTCGCCCAGAGAGGGCGCATTGTTCAGCACACCGTCAATCATGTTTTCGTTTTGTTCCGTGGAAAGCTCTGCGGTGCGCAGAGGATTTTCCCGCAAGAACTCCGGCACCTGCTGGAAGCCCACACTGTCGCAGTAGTGGGCGGTGTCCTGCCCATTCTGGTGCAGCACCACCACATCCGAAACAGACAGCGAGTGTCCCTTGAAATCTGCCGGATGGTCCACATTGAATGTGCGGTAGATGTCCTCCAACGTGGTGCCAGCAGTCAGCGGCGCGGCGTATACTTCCGTATAATTGGCCTTGTCCACGGTCAAACCGGCAGCCAGCAGGCGGTCGTAGGGCTCAAAACGGTAATCGCGGGTGGAATCCTCGTTGCGCAGTTGGTAGATGGAAAAGCTGTCCTGCTGTGGTGCTTCAAAGCCTGCCGCTGCGTATTCCTCTACCGTCATTCCAGCATCGGCCGCTTCCTGCGCGATCTCTGCCTGCACCTGCGCCTTGTAGTCCTGCAAGCTCTGGTCAAAGTCGGCCAGCTTGGGCGGTTCCGGCAAGTTATACTGGCCTTGGTTGAGCAGCGAGCGGCAGTCCTGCACATAGGCCACAACAGTGTTGTAATAGGCAGCCTGTTCCGGCGAAATGTTCTGTTCCTCCCGCAAAGCGGCGGTGGCTGCCTGCTCCATGGCCGAAATATTGCAATGTTGTTTGAGGTACGGGATAAACTCGTTCAGCACCATTTCCCGCTCTGCCTTGTCTTGTTCCCACGCTTCCGGGCCTTTGTTGTGCAGAACAAAATTTCTCCAGCTCTCGTCCTTGGCGTAGTATTCGTGGTAGTTCTGGATATGCTGAACCAAAGAACCCTCTCCGTCACCAAAATCCTGCCGTCCCTCGTAGTTGTCGGGTTGGCCGTTCAGGGTAAAATCAATACGGAATGCGGTCTTGTCGTACCAGCCGCCCGTGTAGCCGTCCTTTTCCCGGTCCGTGTGCTGGGCGGTGTCCAGTTCTTCAAAGACGCGGTTTGCCACGGACAGCGGCATGATTTCGCCGTCCTGCAGCTTGTCACTTTCGCTCCAAAGAATTGTGACCGTAGGTTCTGCGGCGGGGTCTGGAATTTTAACGGGTGCGGGAATTTCGTTGGCCTTTTCCGCCGCCTCTTGGAACGCCGCCAGCTTGTCGCCCAACAGGACTTCCGACACTGCGGCTGTTTGCCCCAACAGATTAAGCGCTTCCTGCCCGGCATCCGGCAGGGTCAGACCGGGCGCGTCCAACTGCCCGCCGTCCAGAGCTTTATTGTCCGGGCCGTACAGGGTGTAGTCATAGCCGGAATCACAGGTCTGGATGAACAGGATACTGCCGTTATCCAATGCAAATGCGGCCTCCTGTGCAGCGGAAAGGTCTGCTTCCCGCTGCTGGCGCAGTTCTGCCAGATGTTCGTCCAGCGCAGAGATCAGCTCATGGGCTGCGCTGCGGATAATTTCCAGAGAGGCTTTCAGTTCGGCCAGTTCCCGGCCGGAACTCCACCCGGCCACATATCCAAAGGAATACTCGGACGTGTCCAGCCCGTAATGCTGGCAGACGGCATAGGCCACGCTTTCGGCCTGCACCTCGCGGGTGCGGCTGTCCGGGCGGTTGGCCTGTTCCGGGTCGTCTGGGTCGATGGCGTGCAACTTAGCATGGGCAATCTCATGGATGGCTGTCTTGATGGTTTGCAGCTGGCTCATGCCCTCTTGGATGGCAATGCGGTTGTCGAGCAGATGAAAGTAGCCGTGCGCCCCGCCCTCGATGTCCTCAAACCCGATGGGCACCGGAGATGACTGCTCCAACGCCTTGAAAAAATCTTGGTAGTCCTGCACACTGCCGGACAGTTCATTCACGGCAATGGTCGGCAGAGGTTCGCCCTCGGTCTGGCTGACATCGAACACGGACACCACCTTGAAAGCCGGAATCTGCACCGCCTTTTCTTCCGTCAGTGGCTTGCCGTCCTTGTCCAGAATCGGCTTGCCCTGTTCGTCCAGCTTTTCCATCTTCTGCTTCACCTTATACGGCGCAGGGGCAAGGATTTTGATGCCTTTTTCGCCTTTCTTCACGGTGCGGTGGAACGTGTCTTTCCACTTGTTGAAGCCGGCCACCAGCTGCCCGCCCTGCATGGCGATCAGCAAGGTGTTGTTGAAGCTGTAATTGTGGAATTTTGCCATCGTGGTGAGGTAGGCTTTGTAGCGGTCGCTGTCGAACAACTGCTGAATGCCTGTTTCCAGCCGGTCCGTGATTTCTTTCATCCGTTCTGCGCTGTCCTTGCCGTTCAGGATGATGGGGATAACTTTCTGCGGTTCCGTTTCAGGCTGAACAGGCGGCAGGATGTTGGCCGCATCCCGCAGAACTTCCGGCGCGGGAAAGGACAGCACCCGGTATTCCTCCGGCACGGGCTGGCCCTCGTGGACTTTCTGCCACACATCCCCGCTTTTGACAAGGTAGCCGTACTCGGTGAACGCGCCCTGCTCCTGCTGAGCCACATATCGTCCAAACTGTGCCGTGTCAATGCCGCCTTTCCATTCCTCCGGCATATCCACCATGCCGGAGCGGTTCAGATAGTAGTCGCCCAGCTGGGCAGGCCCGCGTACCTCTGGCAGATGCACATAATATTCCACGTTTTCGGGAAAGTCGGTGATTTTCCCGATGCTGAAAAGCTCACTCTGCGGGGCTTGCAGGGCGGCGTTCAGCTCTGCGCGTTCCCCCGCAGAAAGCGTTTCCAGCTGTGCGGCCAGAAAGTTCAGCGCGTCCACATTGGATGCCAGCACCATGTTATAAGGAATTGCAAAGCGTTTTTCTTCCTCGGCAAAGTAGCCGGAAATGAAAAGGCCCTGCGGATTATCGGACGAAATGCCGATTTGCCGCAGGGCTGCTTGTACCTGTTCGGTTGTGGTAGGCAGGTCCAGCCAGACGCCATCTCTGCCTTGCTGCTGCCGATTTTGCAGCTGGATGGAAAATAATTTGCTCATTTGGTCACACTCCTTTTTTTGCTATCCTACGGATAGAGAGAGCCGGTTATGGCAAAATGAATGCTTCACCTTACCATAACCGCCCCTCGTATTTTTGCCTTACTCTTTGCGCTCTACCCGGTAATTGACGTACTTGCCTCCCGTATCTGCCAGAAGCACCGTTGCATCATAGGTTTTGCCTGTCTTTTCGGAATAGAGGCCCTTGACCTTTGCCTTACCGTTTTTGAGCAGAGCAGCGGCGATCTTCGGCGTGAACGCCTTTTTGCGCTGCTCAAAGAAGCGGTCATTCTTCCACATCACGAACTGACAGCTACGATTCCCGCAGTAGAAGTTTTTCTTGCCCTCATAGACGTTTTCACTGCACCGGGGACACTTGCCGATAATAACCCGTTCCGACTGGAACAGGTTTTGCTTATCTGCACTGATACAAGAATAGGTCTTGACCAGCTGGCGCACCTGCGCTTCAATTTCGGCCATGAACTCGTCCGCGTCTGCATTGCCCTTGGCAATCTCGGTCAGACGGTTTTCCCATTCGGCGGTCAGAGCGGGAGAGGTCAGGCTTTCCGGCAGAACCACCGCCAGATTGATGCCGTCCTTGGTGGGGATAAGCTGTTTGCCCTTGCGCTGCACAAAGCCCATTTGCACCAATTTTTCAAGAATCGCCGCACGGGTGGCCGGAGTACCCAACCCCTTGCGTTCCGCTTGGCCCAGGCCACCCTCTCTTGCTCCTGCAGAACAATTCACCTTGTCCTCCGGCATATCCTTGGCCCCGGCCCGCTCCATTGCTGACAGGAGCGTATCTTCGGTGTAGGCTTTCGGCGGGGATGTGAAGTGTTCCGAAACGTTAGCCGTCACGGAAAAACTCTGTCCCTCGGCCAGTTCTGGCAGGGTGTTCAGCACTTCTTCCTCGGTATCTGCTTTCAGGGTGGAGCGGAACCGCTGGTCGATCTCTTTCCAACCGGGGACAAGCACAGTCTTTCCTTTGGCGGCGAACTCGTTCCCTGCACAGGAGAACACAGCAGTCACAGTTTCGTACTCATGGGGCGCGGCTATCGCGCAGAGCAGTCTGGAGCAGACAAGGTTCATCAGCTTGCATTCACTCTCGGCAAGACCAGTGAAACCCTGCTTTACAAATTCGGACGTGGGGATGATGGCGTGGTGGTCCGATACCTTTTTGCTGTTCAGAATCCGGCCCACTTCCGGGGTCAAGTCAAGCCCTTGGGCAAAGGGCAGCAGCCCCAGCAGGTCAGACACAAGATGTTGTGCTGTCTGGCCCATATCCTCGGTCAGATATTGGCTATCCGTGCGGGGATAGGTCAGCAGTTTCTTCTCGTAAAGCTGCTGGGCATAATCAAGGGTCTGCTTTGCCGTAAATCCGAATAAGCGGTTTGCTTCCCGCTGCAAGGTGGTCAGGTCATAGAGCTTGGGCGGCTGTTCTGTCTTTTTCTCCCGTTTGACAGAAGTACAAACGGTAGTTGTGCCTGTGCATTTTTCTTTGAGAGAATTTGCGGTTTCTGCATCCGCAATGCGCCCACTGTCTGCTTTCAGGCTGCCGGACTGGATGCCGACCGTGTAATATTTTTCTTTTTGGAAGCGCAGGATTTTTGCGTCCCGGTCCACCAACATTTTCAGTGTCGGGGTCTGCACCCGGCCTACCGTCAGGGTTTTGTGATACAGCACCGAAAACAGTCGCGTTGCATTGATACCCACCAGCCAATCCGCCTTTGCACGGCAGAGGGCCGATTGATACAGAGCATCATAATCCGAATCCGGGCGCAGGTTTGCAAAGCCCTCCCGGATAGCGGCATCCTCCATGCTGGAAATCCAGAGCCGCTTCACAGGTTTTGTGCAACCGGCCATTTGGTAGACGAAACGGAAAATCAGTTCTCCCTCCCGGCCAGCGTCGGTCGCGGCGGTCACACTGTCCACATCCGGGCGGTTGAGCAGGGCACGGACGATTTCAAACTGCTGTTTCTTTTCGTCCGGGACAATGAACTGCCACGGCTGGGGCAGGATGGGCAAATCTTCATACCGCCACTTACAGTATTTTTCATCGTACTGGCCTGCCTCGGCAAAGGACACCAGATGCCCGATGCACCAGCTGACCAGATACCCGCCACCCTGCCAATAGCCGTTTTGCTTTTCGGTGGCCCCGATCACGGCGGCAATGCTGTGGGCCACACTGGGCTTTTCGGCAATCACCAGCTGAAAGCTCATGTTTCATCCTCCTGTCCGTCCTCCGAATGAATCTCGATTTCAGCCGGTTCCTCGTCTGCATCCTCGTCCTCGCCAAAATCATACTCGTCCAGATCATCGTGCCCGGTGGTATCGGTCTTGGGCTTGCGGAACTTGAAATAGTAGAGTATTGCGCCGCCGCCAGCCAGAGCCAGTACCAGCAGGACAACCAGACCGCCTATGCTGGATTTCGGCTTTTCCCGCGGCGTTTCGGTATCGGTTTTGACAGCTTCCGGGGCCGTGCAGTTACGCAGGCTCTTTTCGCACAAGGAGCAGTTTTCGTTGACGTTCCCGGCCTCGCATTTCACAGTGCAGGTACAGACTTCGGCAGTCTGCGGTTCTTCATCCAGCAGAGCCAGCAAGTCGGCATCGTCCACTTGATTCAGGAAGTGAACGGATGTTTCTTTGTCCTCATTGGCGCGGTCGATCAGAATGTAAAAATAATTCCCGGCTTTGGTGGTCACGGTGATAAGCTGTTTGTCCCCGTAGAAATCATCCACCAGTGTTGCGTTGCCTTTGGGCGTGATAGGTACACCCTCCGGCTCCATGCCGCCAGTGGTAGTTTTCTCGTCCAGAATTTCCGGCAGAGGTTCCGGGGCAGGGTCAGAGCCGCTTGCAAAAGCGGGCATGGAAAAGGAGCAGAGGCAGAGCAGGATAGCCAGCAGCCCAGCTGCAAAACGGCGGTTCCAATCAGGTTTCATTGGCGGCATCCTCCTGTTTGTGGTACGGTGTGGCGGTGGGTGCAGCATTCAGCGCACCGCTGCGCAGGAAAGCCGCGAACTCGTCCGGCTTCATGTTCATGCTGCGCACCAGCTGAATGATCTGCAGGTTTTCCTGTTCAGTCTTTGCAGCTTCCAGTTCTTTCAACTGCTGCTGGTATTCAGAGATTTTTTCTTTGAGCCGTTCAATATCGCGCTCAATGCGGGAAAGTCTTTTTGCCATACAAAATCCTTTCTGGCGTCACGGTAAACGCCCATAGCTGTAAAAATGTTCCTGCCAATATTTTGAGTTGAGGTTTGTGTAAGAGATCGGGTCGCCGCAGTGCAGCATGATGGAATTGCCTACATAGATACCGCAATGGCTCACGCCGGGGGTATCGTAGGTTCCCTTGAAAAACACAAGGTCACCCGGTTTGACCTGCGCCGTCGAAACAGGAGTACAGAAGTTGTAAAGGCCCTGTGCGGTCTGGCGGCCCACGTTCCAGCCGGAGTGATTCAGCACCCACGAAATGTAGCCGCTGCAATCAAAGCTGGTGCTGGGCGAACTGCCGCCCCACACATACGGGTAGCCGATGTACTTGGTGGCTTCCTCCATCATGGCGGCAAACTTATCATCTTTGAGGGCTTCCGGGGGAATGTCGTAATAGGTGGGCTGCTTGATGGTGGACGCGTTGGGGTACTGTGCCTGCCCGAACAAATCCGGCCGGTTGCCCAGCGTGCGCATATAGAGCGAATAAGCACTGAGTTGTTCTTCGGTCAGCACTTCCACGGGCAGGTGGGATAAATCCTTGTTCTTCAGCTTGACCGTGCAGATGTAGTATTCATACGGTTCTTGGTAGGTGATAACTTGCGGCACACCATACGGGCCAATAATGACCATCATTTTTGTACGGTAACGTATCTGCATGGTCACGGTCTCGGTCAGGATGTACTGCTTTTCAAAGAGCATTTCAAGTTCGCCCTGCACCTCGGCCAATGTAAAAACGCCATCATGGAGCGCGGACAAAATCGAGATCAGCACATAGGGGTCATGCTCGATTTCGTCCAGATAAAAATGGTATTCATCGTAGTTGTGGGTGGCCTCGTAGGTGTCGAGATACCGTTGCAGTTTTTGTTCCAGCTTGGCGTAGGCTTTCTCTGCACCCAGCATATCCTTGTCCTTGGAAAAGTAAGAGGATGCCGTCACGCCGGTTCCAGCGGTGCCCGCCATCACGGTGCAGGACTGCAACCCCGTTATCAAGAGCAGAGCCAGCAGACCGAACACCGCCACGATCAGAATGGTTTTCCAGTTCCGGGCCGCAAATTCGGCTACCCGTTCGCCGCCCTCGGCTGCCAGCTTCGTTACCCGGAAACCGTTCTCTGCGGTGGTGGCTGCACCCTGTGCGGCGGCTTGTCCGGCCTGCCGTGCAGCTTTGGCGTACTGTTGCTTGATACGCTGTTTCTGCCACATCCGGGAAATGGGATTGCTGGCGGACTGCGCGATCTGCGGATTGTCCCGCAAAGATTTCTGGTAAAAGTATTCTGCATTGGCAGACATGAGCTGACGCTCTGCCTTTTCCACGGCCTTGTAGGGCTTCATCTTGTGGTGCCGGATGCCGCTGCGGATGGTTTTGGCGGTCTGACGCTCCACCAGTTCTTCACCCTTGTGGCCGCCCTCCACGCCCACATTTTCGTGTTCGACCTCGTGGATTTTTCCGTGAGCGAACAGCAACGCTTCCGACAGCGGCCGACTGGCCGGGTTTGGTTTCAGGCTGGGTGGGCCTTTGTCCTGCTGTTCAAAACGCAAGGTGGATTTTGCCTTGCCGCTGGCTGCATCATAGACTTTTTCTTTGACCGGGACACGCTTTTTCGGCAAAGCGGCGCGGGCTGCATCCAGTTTGTCGGCTTTCGCTCCCGCCTTTTGGATGTACGGCTGCAACGCCGGGTCTGCCCGTTCTTCTTCGGTCAATTCCAAACGGGCAGCGGAACGGTGCAGGCCATCTTCGCTTTCGGCGGTGGCCGCTGTTTCTGCTGCCTTTTTCGCTTTCTTTTTATTTTTATGCCCGTCCTTGATGTCCTCGGCCTGTTCCAGAATTTTTTCGGCCTTGCCCTCGGCATCCGTGGAGTAGTCCTGTTCCACTTCCCGACTGGAAACATTCTCTACAGTGCCGTCCGCTTGATTTTCCATCACCAGACCATCACGGGTCATGGTCTGGGTGACTTTGGCTTTCGCCTGCAATTCTTTCAAAGTTCTTCACCTCCCATCGGACAGCGGCCCGTTTCAAT
>OLQU01002113.1_pt1 | contig 11732 bp, 9 predicted proteins | sample 1672271 | NCBI WGS metagenome assembly OLQU01 (sample SAMEA3136666, study PRJEB25190) | human gut metagenome | biome: human gut; feature: human-associated habitat; material: faeces | place: Austria | collected 2013 | reverse complement strand
AAACACGTGTTTTTTTAAGAAATTTTAAATTTAAAATATCAGATATGAATGATTTTGAAAAACTTGTTTTCGTTGACGGAGAATATTGATGCATGATAAAAAAGAAGTGAGTTAATTAAAACTAACCGATAATGCCTATAAATTAAGAGAAGGAGAGATTATGAGAAAAACTAAATATCATATAAAGAAAAAAATCATGCCATTATTGTTAGCTGTTGCAATGGCTGGAACAGCGACACCCATATATGTAGCACATCCAGCAATTGTAAAGGCAGCAGTGTCTAATGCATTTGGAACAAACAAAATAAGTTTGTCAGCTGGTTCTTATACAGTTCCAGTGTCGTTAAAAAAAGCAGATAATGTTGAACAGAATTCAATGGCGGCCGGGGCTGTAGGTGAAAATGCAACATTAGAAGTAGCAGAAGATGGAACAGCAAGTTTAGAAGTTGAATTAAAAGCATTAAATCTTTATGGAATGACAGGTGCAGCAAAGGATTTAAAAGTTTATCAGGGAAATGATATAAAATCAGAAACAAAAGATGTGACTGTTGAGGAAACAGATGAAGCTGGTAATCCAACAAAGATTAAATTTACGATTCCAGAGAGTGCAAAGACAACCGATGGTATCTATCTTCATATGACGATCAGTCCGATGGGAATGGGAACAGATGCATTTTTAAAGGTTGATTATGCAAGTCTTAAGGGAAATGAAAACGTATCAGGTGGAACAAAAGAAAATACGATTCATATCGCACAGTTTGGCGGGTACGATATTAAAACAGTTGTCACATACCAAGATGGAAAAGTGACAGATCTTCAGATTAAAGGAGAAAATTTCGAAGGAAAATATGCTGAAGAAAATAAAAATATCTACCTTCCAAAAGCGATCAATAAAATAAAAGATCAGATACAAGGTCTAGATATCACAGATCAGAATTCCTTTGACAAAGTCGATACAGTGTCTGGAGCAACGACAAGTGCTTCCGCGATTAAAAATGCAGTTATGGAATCTCTAGGATTAACATCAAAAGAGGAAGTTCTTGCACCAGCACCAGAAACAGTGGAAGAAGGTACTTATGAGATTCAGATGAAAAACATGACAAGTACAGTAGAACATAGCTTGTCTGCAGCAAATTCTGAGAATAAAGTAACAGCAACATTAAAGGTTGATAAAAATGGAAAGATGACATTATCATATCCAGTGGTTACAAAAGAAGCAATGGATGTATTAGCTTTTAATGGGTATTATAATGGATCAGATCTGACAAAAGAAGGATCCGAAGAGACAAAAGATGGTGAGAGTGTAACAACTGTAAATATGCCATTAACAGGTGATAAACCAGAATTAACTTACAAAGCAAACTTTAAAATGTATGTACCAGCAATGAGTAATTTAAGTGGTGAACATGGCGGAATTACATTTGATCATGGAAAATTTGATACAGATGCTGTGATCACATTATATTGGGATACATTAAAAGAAAAGAAAGACAAAGAAGTGCTTTCTGATGGAATCTACAAAGTAGATGCAAAGATGTTAAAAACAAATGGAAAAGATCTATCAATGGCAAATGATGCGATCGCACATAAAGTAAAGTTAACAGTAAAAGATGAAAAATATTATGTCACATTAAACTTAAAGGCAATGAATATTCCATTCGGTGGACAGACATTCCATGGATACTTAAATAAGATTCAGTACATTGAAAATGGAACAGAAAAAGACGTTACAGTTGATCAGATTCAGAAAAACACGAATGGTGACATTGTATCCGATGAATTTGGAAGTAATTATCCTGATCTTGTAACATTCCCATTGACAGATGAAGCTGTAGAAACAGGAATCGCACCAATGCAGGTATTTATACCAATTATGGACAGCATTGCATCAGGAATGGGAACTCAGAAAATGAATCTTTCCTTAGATTTTACATCAGCCGTTAAAACAACAGCGGATGATAAAGATTTTAGCAGTGGAGATGTAACAGAAGAAGCACCAAAGAAAGAGGAACAAAAACCATCAACAACAGTTCAGAAGCCAACTGCAACAGTCCAGAAGCCAACTGCAACACAGACGACAACGACTGTGAAGTTAGCAGCAGTCACAGGTCTGAAAGTTAAGAATTCTTCCAAGAAAACGGCAACAGTAACATGGAAGAAAGTCAAAGGTGCAACAGGATATGTTGTATATCGTGCGACAAAGAAGAATGGTAAATACAAAGCAGTTAAGACGATCACAAAAGCTTCGACAACAAAATTTAAAAATAAGAAACTGAAGAAGAAAAAGACATATTATTATAAAGTCCGTGCAATTAAAAAAGCAGGAAAGAAAGTAACATACAGTAAATATTCAAAAGCAGTTTCTGTAAAAATTAAAAAGTAACAGGAAACATATGATAAAGCCGCTGTAAATCTACAGGGGCTTTATAGTCCCCATAAAAGAGTAGAAAAATCATGAAGAAAGCACAATATTTTCGCTTTGTCAGCTGTGTCATTTCCGTTATATTATGCTGTCTGGCCGGTTTTGCATTTGTAGATCATAAGGCAGCAGCGGATGAAAAAAATATATTAGAAGATGGAACTTATACCATGCAAAGTTTCTTAAGAAGCGCCTCATCAGATCAGGCTTCTATGGGAAATGCAGGGATTGTTCAGCCAATACAATTGATCGTAAAGAATGGAACTTATACAGTAAGAGCAGAATGTAAGGCACTGAGTACAAAATTAGGAAAGATTAATTTTACAGGATATCTTGCCCAGATGTCTTATTTTCCAAATTGGAAGACAACATCTGGAAAGATTGAGGCACCAGAAAATGAAACACCGATCCCAATAAATATAGAATCATATTTTGAAAATACATATGACAGCTATAATGATCCTAAGACAGGGACAGATTCTAAGGTAAAAGGGAAACTATATCCACATTACATGAATTTTCCAGTGAATTATCAACAAGAAGAGATGTGGGTTCAGGTTTATGTACCTGTTATGGAAGCAATCAGCAAAGGGAGTGGTCTTCAATATGCAAGATTTCAATTTGACTGGAGCACATTAAAGAAGGTAAGTGACGAGACGAAAATTGAGTCATCTGTTACAACACAGCAAGACAAACAAACAACAACTACAGCAAAGGAAAGCCAAGTTAAGAAAACTACAACAAGGAAATCAAAGCTAAATATAAAGAAATTAGAAGATGGGGTTTACAGTATTTCTGGCAAGATGTTAAAGACAGATAAGAAGACAGAGTCCATGGCAAATGAAGCAATCAATCATAAGATAAAACTCACAGTCAAAAATGGAAAATATGATATAACACTTGATTTTAAAGGATTGAATATTAGTTCAAGTTACGGCTATTTAAGCAAGATCAAATACTTTACGAATACTTATAAGATCGATCAATATAAGGTACCAAAGGGTTCCTTAAAAAATGTAACGATAGATTCTTATCAAAAAGACACAAAAGGAAAGAAGGTCAGAGATTCTTATGGAAGTGATTATCCAGATCAAGTGACATTTCCACTGATATCAAGAGCAAAAAACGATGGATATGTACCATTACAGGTGTTTGTTCCGATCATGGATGCGATCAATCCGGGAAGTGGTACACAGGCTGTATATCTGAAATTAGACCTTAATTCTATAAAGGCAGTAAAAAATTCAAAGGAATTTGTATCAAATGATAAAAATACAGAAAAAAGCAGTACTACAATGACAACAAATTCTTCAAATACTTCTTCAGCAGGAAGCCATGAGAAAGTTACGATTCACAGTTCAAAATTACCAGAGACAACAGAATCCAATGTACAGGGACAATCAGCTGTGGAAGAAAGAAGTCTTAATACTGATCAGGTTTCAACATCAACAAACAGTGGAAGTCAGACATTACAGGAAGATGAGGAAGAAACACCGATCATAGTACCATCGATCATGAGTGTATTACTTTCTATTCTAGGTATAGTTTATAAAGTGAGGAGCAGGGGATTATAAAAATGAAAAAACATATTGTTCAATTAAAAAACTGGATATTGATTCTAGTGGTGCTCTTGTCTTTTGAGAGTCTTTCAAAAGATGTAAAAGCAGCATCAGGAAATGTCTACAGTTGTCAGATCGCAAGAACCTATCAGCATCCAGTTACTGGAAAAGTAGAAGATTCTGGAGGAAGTTCATCGAAAGTAACTGGGCAGGGAATGGTCGAAGGAGCAATATCATCCAAAGGATTATTGGAAGTAACAGACTCTGGGGGTTATTATCTGACATTTCGTATAAGTCTCGTAGATTATACATCTGATCTGAGTTTTTCCGTACAGAAACGAGGAGCATCAGGATTTCAAACACAATCTGTAACACAGACAGCGACAGGAAAAGATAATAATGGAACAACAAAAGATTTAAGGATCAAACTTTCATCCCAAGACAGCATCATCCGCTGTTCCATGTACGTAAAACCAATGGGAAGAAACGTCATTTTTTATTTCTATCCAGGTAATTACACCACAGGAAATTCCGTAGGCATGAAAGCGTTGATGGTTACAACATCATCTTCTGATACGCAGACATCAGACAATAACCAGACACAGACAACAGATGACACAAATAATACAGCCAGTCAGCAGACAACAACCGCATCCCAAGGAGCTGACACACAAAGCAGTGACGATTCCTTAAGCAACGCCCAGGGACTGAGTTTATCTACGGCACCGAAGACGACCACAAAGAAGAAAACATCTTCTGAAAAGTCTGTGGGAACATGGATTTTGATCTTAACGGTTTCTATGACATTTTCAGGATTGGTCTTACTTGGAGTGGCAGCGACGATCGTTTACTATTACCGCAAAAACTGGGATAAATGGGGTGGTGATCAGGATGAATATGATGAGATTTACAACGATGAAAACTAAATTAAGAAAATATCCGAGCATTTTTTTGATCCTGTTGCTTGCAATTTCCTCTTGTTTCCTGACAGGTTGTGTAAACCAGCATCCAAAAGACAGCAAAAAGAGCAGTCAGGGAGAGAGCGTGGAAACTATGCTTGAGATCACAGATCCAAAGGAAAAACAGGCAGTGTTAAATGCAAAGGCGAAAGTCAAAGCATTGTCAGGCAATCCAAGGATCGTCGCAACATCTCCGGCTGTTGCAGATATTTGTGACAAGCTGGATCTTGATCTTGTCGGTGTACCAAAGAGCAGTGTTTCCAAAATTCCATCAAGATACAAAAAGGTAAAGAAAGTTGGACTTGCCATGAGTCCCGATATGGAAATCGTATCTTCTTTAAATCCTGATTGGATCTTAGCTCCTTCTTCTCTGGAAACTGACTTAAAACTAAAGTTTGAAGAACTGAAGAATACGGAGTATGCATTCTTAAATCTAAGAAGTGTGCAGGGAATGTACCGTTCGGTTCAGGAATTAGGGGAAATCTTTGGGAAGCAGCAGGAAGCCGAGAAGATGACCAAAGAGTTTACAACATTTTATAAAAGTTATACAAAACGAAATAAAAATAAAAAACATCCCAAAGTTCTCGTACTGATGGGACTTCCAGGAAGTTATGTCATTGCGACAGAGAATTCCTATATTGGAAGTCTGGTCAAACTTGCCGGTGGTGAAAATGTTTACCAGAATACGGATCAGGAGTTTTTAACCGTCAATACCGAGGATATGAAGAAGAAAGAACCAGATATCATTGTCCGTGCGGCACATGCACTTCCAGATCAGGTGACAAAAATGTTTAACGAAGACTTTGAAACTAACGATATCTGGAAACATTTTGATGCTGTGAAGAACAAACGGGTTTATGACCTGACATATGAATACTTTGGAATGAGTGCAAACTTCAAATATAAGAAAGCATTAAGTGAATTAGAAAAAGATTTTTATCAGAATACAAAAGGAACACAGGAGGTGAAAGAATAAATGTTTTTCAAGAAGGTAAAAAAAGCAGACCTTGAAGCAGTTAGTTCGAGGAATGCCGATCAGGAGAGGCAGGAAAATAAAATGATGCGAGCATGGATTCCCTTTGGGGTTGTCATTATATTGTTAATTCTTTTATTCTTTGCCTCTATTAATATCGGAAGTCTGAAAGTTGGATTTGGGGAGCTCCTTTCTGGTTTGTTTGTCAAATATAACAAAGACGTGGCAACGATCTATGATCTGCGTTTTCCACGAATCATCATTTCAATGTTAGCAGGAGCGGCCATTGCGGTTTCTGGTGTGTTATTCCAGGCGGTATTGAAAAATCCACTGGCAGATCCGGGAATTATCGGTATCTCAAGCGGGGCAAGTTTTACCGCTGTCATTATTACGGCATTTGCACCAACACTATATTTCTTCACACCGATCGCAGCATTTGCAGGTGGTGTGGTCGCATTTTTCATGGTGTATTGTCTGTCATGGAAGGGTGGCTTAAGTCCGATGAGAATTATCTTAACTGGTGTGGCAGTAAATAGCTTATTTACTGGGTTATCCAGTGCCTTAAATTCTATGTCCGGCGGGGACAGAACTGGTGTGGCAGCAATCGTTGAGGCGAATATCACACAGAAGACATGGGATGATGTCACAACATTGCTTCCATATGTGGTTGCAGGATTATTCCTTGCAATGTTATTTACACAGGAATGTAATCTGTTATCTCTGGAAGATAAAACCGCAAGAAGCTTGGGAGTGAATGTCAATGTCACAAGAATCGTGATCTCACTTGTTGCAGTCTTACTTGCAAGTATTTCCACAGCTGTTGCAGGTGCGATCAGCTTCCTTGGATTGATCGTTCCACATATCGGAAGAATTTTAGTCGGAAGCAACCATAAGATGCTGATCCCGTTTTCCGCATTTTTTGGGGCATTTACATTTTTGCTGGCAGACACGATCGGACGTACGATCGCAGCACCAAATGAAGTCAGTGCTGCCGTGATCATGAGTGTTGTCGGTGGTCCGTTCTTTATCTTACTATTAAGGAGGTCTGGAAGATATGGCAAATAAAGAAGAACTCCTTGCAAGATTACAAGAAGAGAAGCCAGCGATGGAAGTCAGGGACTTATCCTTTGCATATGGAAGCAATCAGATTTTAAAAGATATTTCCTTAATGATCAAAGAAGGTAAGATCACAACGATCATGGGAGCCAATGGATGTGGAAAATCAACACTGTTTTCTCTAATGACAAAGAATCTGAATCCAAACCGTGGAAAAGTTTTTCTGCATGGAAAGAATATCAAGAATTTAAAGTTAAATGAATTTGCAAGAAAAGTATCGATCGTTCATCAGTATAATCAGGCGGCCGATGATATCACCGTGGAACGACTGATCTCTTATGGTCGTACCCCTTATATGAAATTAATGGGCGGCAAAAGTGAGGAAGATGAGAAACTGATCGATCATGCGATCGAAGTGACAGGACTTGAGGAATTCAGGAACCGCGAGTTAAGTCAGCTTTCTGGTGGCCAGAGACAGCGAGTCTTTATCGCAATGGCACTGGCACAGAACACGAAGATCTTATTCCTTGATGAGCCAACGACGTATCTGGATATCCGTTATCAGTTGGATATTCTGCGACTAGTCAAGAAATTAAACAGGGAATACGGAATTACGATCGTGATGGTACTTCATGAGATCAATCAGGCCATTCATTTTTCTGATGAAGTCATTGGATTAAAAGACGGAAAAGTGTTGGTACAGGGAGATCCAAAGGATGTGATCACAACTGAAAGTATCAGTGAACTTTACGATGTTCATTTAAATGTAGCAGATATCGATGGACAGAAATTTGTTCTAACAGTATAGAATATTAATGAAAAGGAGATGGAAAATATGAGAAAAAATCCGATCCGATATGTGTGGATGGCACTTGGAATTTTATGTTTGGTGCTTGGGACGATAGGGGTTGTACTTCCAATTCTGCCGACGGTTCCATTTTACATGGCAACAGTGTTTTGCTTTGCAAAGGGTTCAAAAACACTTCACGATTGGTTTTTAGGGACAAGTCTTTATAAGAAGCATTTAGAAAGCTTTGCAAAAGAGAAAGCAATGACAAAGAAAACAAAGAGGTCCATCATTACGATGGTAACGATCTTAATGGCAATCGGTTTTATCATGATGAACAACGTACCGATCGGCCGTGTAGTTCTTGTGATCGTGTGGATTTTTCATTTCTTATATTTTGGATTGAAAGTAGAAACTGTCAAAGAAGAGAAAGCAAAGGAAATAATATATGATTAAAACAAGATTGGTAAAATTACTTTCCCATACAAAAAAATATATTGTACAGATGGTCCTGTGGCAGTGGATCGCATTATTAGGGCAGATCGCAGCGATCTTTTCCATTGGAAGAATGGTGGACTGTATTTTGATGTACCAGATGAGTGATCAGGTGATCCTTACAACATTTATGGTTTTGGTGGTTGCAGTAGCGATCCGTTTCTTATGTGATCAGATGGCAACAAGGGCGTCATTTGCAGCAAGTGTTGATGTGAAAAGAATTTTACGAGAAAAGATCTATGAGAAATTGTTATGTTTAGGGGCTTCTTATCGGGAACATGTTTCAACATCAGAAGTCGTACAGATGAGTACCGAAGGTGTGGAGCAGCTTGAAATTTATTTTGGGAAATATCTTCCGCAGTTGTTTTACAGCATCTTAGCACCAGTAACATTATTTATCATTTTATCCTTTATCAGTTTAAAGGCAAGTGCGGTACTGCTGATCTGCGTTCCATTGATTCCGATTTCAATCGTTGCGGTGCAGAAACTCGCAAAGAAATTATTGAATAAATACTGGGGACTATACACAACACTAGGAGACAGTTTCCTTGAGAATCTTCAGGGAATGACAACATTAAAGATCTATCAGGCGGATGAAATGAAAGCGGTTGAGATGGATGAGGAAGCGCAGAATTTTCGTAAGATCACGATGAAAGTTTTGACAATGCAGTTAAATTCAACCAGCGTCATGGATATCATAGCCTACGGTGGCGCTGCTGTCGGAATGATCACAGCGATTCATCAGTATATTGCTGGAAATATCACGATTGGCGGAGCATTGATCATTTTATTGTTGGCTTCAGAATTTTTTATTCCGTTAAGATTGTTAGGATCATTTTTCCACATTGCGATGAATGGAATGGCAGCGAGTGATAAGATTTTTGGACTGCTTGATCTGGAAGAAGGAGAGAGCGGAGAATCCAAGTTTCCACAGGGAGAGTTAGAGATTTCACTTGATGATGTTCATTTTGCTTATGAAAAAGATCGTGAAATCTTAAAAGGAATCACAATGAACTTCCCTGCAAACAGCTTTATTTCTTTTGTTGGGGAATCTGGCTGCGGAAAAAGTACACTGGCAGGGATCTTAACAGCGAGAAATCGTGGATATACTGGAAGTGTCAAGATCGGTGGTGTGGATATCTCCGATATTATGGAAAATGAATTGATGTCCCATATGACGAAGATCACACATAACAGTTATTTATTTGCAGGAACAGTCAAAGAAAATCTTCGTATGGCAAAACCAGATGCAAGCAAAGAAGAGATGGAAGAAGTGTTAGAGAAAGTAAATCTTCTGGCATTTTTAAAAGAACAGGATGGATTACAGACTGTCTTGTCAGAACGCGGGGAAAACTTCTCAGGTGGTCAGAGACAGCGTCTGGCACTTGCAAGAGCGCTGCTGTTTGATACACCGATCTACATATTTGACGAAGCGACATCCAATATTGATATGGAAAGTGAAGAAATGATCATGAATGTCATTCGGGAATTATCAAAGACAAAGATGATCTTGTTTATTTCCCACAGATTATCCAATGTTGTAGATTCTGACTGCATTTATATGATGAAAGACGGAATTGTTGCAGAAGAGGGAACACACGAACATTTAATGCGTAAAAAAGGTGCATACCAGCATTTATTTGATAAGCAGAAGGAACTGGAATCTTATGCTGCCAATATGTCATGGAATGAGTCTTTAAAGAAGAAGGTGGTGTAAGATGGAAAATACAACAAAACAAAGAAGAAGTTCCATAAAGATTATGGGGAAAATGATCGGTCTTGTAAAACCACTGGCACACATTATGACAGCGGCAGTGCTTCTTGGAACATTAGGGTATCTGTGTGCCATTTTCCTGACGATCACAGCCGGACATGGTGTACTTCTTGCTATGAAAGGGCAGCGTGTGACGAAATATCTGATTATTTTGGTGGTTCTTGCAGTGATGCGTGGAATCCTCCATTATGCAGAACAGTATTGTAACCATTTTATTGCATTTAAACTGTTAGCAATCATCAGACATCAGGTATTTGCGGTACTTCGGAAGCTTTGCCCAGCTAAATTAGACGGCAGGGAAAAGGGAAATCTGATCTCGATCATCACAACCGATATTGAATTATTAGAAGTATTCTATGCACACACGATCTCTCCGATCATGATCGCGATTTTAACTTCATTGATCATGGTCGTATTTATCGGAAAATTTCATGTTTATGCAGGAATCTTTGCAGTCTGTTCTTATCTTTTGGTAGGATGTGTGATCCCTCTATGGAATGGAAGCAAAGGCGGACAAAAAGGAATGGAATTTCGAAGTGGATTCGGAAATCTAAACAGTTTTGTCTTAGAATCGCTTCGTGGAATAGACGAAACGATCCAGTATGGACAAGGTAAAAAAAGAAAAGCACAAATAAGTGAAAAATCCATTGAATTAGGAAAAATGCAAAAAGACCTGAATTGCATGGAAGCGATGCAAAGAGCTGTCACAGATCTTGTGATTCTTTGTTGTTCGTTTGGAATGTTTTTTTTAATGTATCATTTATATCAGGCAGGAAATGTTACATTTGATGCTATGTTACTTGCAACGATCGCTATGATGGGATCTTTTGGTCCAGTAACTGCATTGTCAAGCCTGTCAAATAATCTAAACCAGACATTAGCAAGTGGAGAAAGAGTGTTATCCTTACTTGAAGAAGAACCAATGGTAGAAGAATTAGAAGGAGAAGCTGATCTAGCTTTTGAAGGAGCTTCTGTAGAAAATGTAACCTTTGCGTATGATGAAGAAATCATCCTGAAAGACTACAATATCAACATGAGCCAAGGAAAAGTCATCGGAATCTGTGGAAAAAGTGGTTGCGGAAAGTCCACACTGTTGAAACTTCTGATGCGCTTCTGGGATGTAAACAAAGGAAACATAAAGATCTCAGACCAAAATGTGAAAGAAATCCCAACCAAGACACTTAGAAACACACAATCCTACGTAACTCAGGACACCGAACTCTTCCACGACTCCATCGCCAACAACGTAGCGATTGGGAAACCAGGCGCAGCAAGAGAAGAAATCATAGATGCCGCTAAAAAAGCCTCCATCCACGACATGATCATGTCTCTGCCAAACGGCTACGACACTGAAGTCGGAGAACTCGGAGACACACTATCCGGTGGAGAAAAACAAAGAATCGGAATCGCCAGAGCCTTCTTACACGACAGCCCAATGTTGCTGCTAGACGAACCAACAAGCAACTTGGATTCTTTAAATGAAGGAATCATTCTGAAATCATTGAAAGAAGAAAGTCAAGGAAGAACCGTAGTACTAGTATCCCATAGAGAATCTACCATGGGAATCGCAGACGACGTGTATCATATGGATGCAGGAAGAGTTTCGTGAAGAAGTGAAAAGTGAAGAATGAAGTATCTTGTCTGTAAGTAGTGTATACTGAAAGATTTGAGTGTATAAATAGAGAAAGAACAATGTATTAGGGTCAGAAA
>OLQU01002094.1_pt1 | contig 11806 bp, 12 predicted proteins | sample 1672271 | NCBI WGS metagenome assembly OLQU01 (sample SAMEA3136666, study PRJEB25190) | human gut metagenome | biome: human gut; feature: human-associated habitat; material: faeces | place: Austria | collected 2013 | reverse complement strand
CCTGCCATGGTGTGAGGGTATCTCCAGGGTACATTGTCCTCATAGCCTACCCGGCCGTGATGGCTCTGTTCCATGCCGGTGTGCAGGGCTGCCCTGGCAGCGATACAGCTAGGGCAGGCGCTGTAGGCCCGGTCGAAATTCACGCCCCGGGAAGCCAGGGTGTCAAGGTAGGGGGTCTTCACATCCGGGTGTCCCGCGTATCCCAGGGCATCAGCCCGGAGCTGATCCGTCATCAGTAAAATAATATTTGGCTGTTTCATAATAACTCCTTTATTGTTATAATATTGCTGTGAATCTTTTAGAAATCGTTACTTTGTCTTAACAATAATACAATTGGAGTGGAAAAGCAAGCGAATCCAGGGAAAATATAAGAAAGAAGAGGTTGAGAAATTATGGTTATGGTTTTGGTATTTTTCGCGGTCAGCATTCTGTCTTCCACTGCCGGCTCCATCTGCGGGATCGGAGGCGGCGTGATCATCAAGCCGGTGCTGGATGCGCTGGGAGTCATGAGCGTGAGCAGTATCAGCTTTCTGTCCGGGTGTACGGTACTTGCCATGTCTGTGGTGTCCGTCTATAAGAACCTGCGTTCCGGAACTGCCCGGATGGATCTTAAGATCGCCACATCACTGGCCATCGGGGCTGCGGCAGGCGGCGTGGCCGGCAAAGCCATGTTCCAGTCTCTGAAGGAAGCGGTGGGAGACGAGAACCTGGTGGGGATGACTCAGGCGCTGGTGCTGATCGCCATCACCCTGGCCACTCTTTTTTATACCATATATAAAGAGAAGATCCACACCAGGAAATGCGACCAGATCTGGCTGTGCGTCCTGATCGGCCTGCTCCTTGGGATCATGTCCAGTTTCCTCGGCATCGGCGGAGGTCCCATCAACCTGATGGTGCTGGGATACTTCTTCTCCATGAGCACCAAGGAGGCGGCCTTAAGTTCCCTCTATATCATCCTGTTCTCCCAGATCACCAGCCTGGTGCAGACCTGCGCTACCGGGAATATCCCCCACATGAAGCTGTCCTACCTGGCGGTGATGATCGTGGGCGGGATCCTGGGCGGGACCATCGGCAGCAGGATCAACAAGAAGATCAGCGAGAAAGGGGTGGACAAGCTGTTCATCTTCCTGATGGCGGTGATCGTCCTGATCAATATCTACAATGCGGTGAAATTCTCCGGCATTTTGTAACAGAAAGAAAGGAAGCCTGCGGGCTCCTTTTTTCTGTGCCATTGTTTCAGGCAGATCTATAAACAATATTTATAGAAGATAAGAAATTTGAATTTCACATTTTCCGGATTCAGAGATAAAATCATCTATGGTAAATGATTCGCCGCAGAACAGTTTGGCGGCGAACCATTGAACAGAAGAATCGACAGGAGGTGTTGATGGAAAATGACGGGGGATATTCAGACGGAAGATCTGATCCTGCTGATCCGTAAACTCAATCTGGATCTGACGTCATGGCTGGAATCTACACTCCGGTATAAGGGGATGAGCGGTTTCCAGGTTTATTTCATGGTGTATTTCTTGAGACATCACCGGGAAGGGACTTATCTTACCGAGTTGTGTCATGAGACCGGAGTGTCTAAATCAGCGCTCTCCGGTTTGATCAAGAAGCTGCGGAACGCAGGGTATCTTTCTTTCCAGGAGGACCCGCAGGATATCCGCAGGAAAGAACTGTTCCCGACGCCCAAACTGCTGGAGGAGGGCAAGGAGTTCTTAAGGAAGGCAGACGAGATGGAGAATGCTTTTGGCGGGGCGCTGGAACCCGGGGAGCGAAGGAGGCTCTGGGAGATCCTGAAGCGTCTTGCGGACGCAGGAGAGGGAGCGATCAAAGAAGACAGGAGGTTATCTTACAGTGAGAAAAGTTATACAGCAGCTGGGAATTTATAAGAAGGACACCTATCGGTGTATCGGTCTTACCGCCCTGGAAGTGATCATGGAGATCCTGATGCCGTTTATCACGGCGATTATTATCGACCAGGGGCTGGAGGCCAAGGATCTTGGGGTTGTGTACCGGTTTGGCGGGATGATGGTAGTGATGGCGTTCTTAAGCCTGACATTCGGCGGACTGGCAGGAAAGAATGCGGCAAGTGCGGCGTCCGGGCTGGCGGCCAACTTAAGGGAGGCCATCTACGCCAATATCCAGACCTTTTCCTTTTCCAATATTGACAAATTCAGCGTGCCCAGTCTGGTGACTCGTATGACCACAGATATCACCAACGTGCAGAATGCGTTCATGATGGTGATCCGTGTGGCGGTGCGGGCGCCGCTGAACCTGATCTTCAGTTTCACCATGTGCCTGATCATCAGCCCCCACTTGAGCGGAATGTTCCTGATCGCGGTGGTCTTCCTGGTGATCGTGATCGGAGCTATCATGGTAGTAACGCTTAAGATTTTCCGGGAAGTGTTCCGCAGGTACGATGACCTGAACGCCAGCGTACAGGAAAATGTCACCGCCATCCGGGTGGTAAAGGCATTTGTCCGGGAGGAGCATGAGAATGAGAAGTTTGCAAGGGCTTCCAAAATGCTTCGGGACCTTTCGGTGAAAGCGGAGAGCCTGCTGGCTTTCAATGCGCCGGCTATGATGGTGGCAGTTTATTTCTGTATCATCTCTGTATCCTGGCTGGGAGCGAAGTTTATTGTAGGTGGTTCTCTTACCACCGGTGACCTGACCAGTCTGTTCAGTTATATTATGTCGCTGCTTATGAGCCTGATGATGCTCTCCATGGTGATCGTTATGATCAGTATGTCCATGGCCAGTATCCGACGGATCGGCGAAGTCCTGGATGAGAAGCCGGACCTGACCGACCCGGAGGATCCGGTGATGGAAGTGGCCGACGGGCAGATTGATTTCAACCATGTGAATTTCTCCTACAAACATGGCAGCGGCAAGAATGCGCTGACGGATATCGATCTTCATATTAAGAGCGGAGAGACCATCGGCGTCATCGGCGGCACCGGTTCCGGAAAGAGCAGTCTGGTGAACCTGATCTGCCGGCTCTACGATGTGGACGAAGGTTCCGTCTGTGTGGGCGGCGTGGATGTGCGCCGGTATGACACCGAGGTCCTGCGTGACCAGGTATCTGTAGTGCTTCAGAAGAACACCCTCTTCTCCGGAACCATCCTTGACAACCTGCGCTGGGGCAATCCAAAGGCCACTAAGGAAGAATGTATCGAGGCCTGCAAGGCGGCCTGCGCCGATGAGTTCATCGACCGGATGCCCAAGGGGTATGAGACCTGGATCGAAAGGGGCGGCTCCAACGTCTCCGGCGGTCAGAAGCAGCGGCTGTGTATCGCAAGGGCTCTGTTGAAGAAGCCTAAGGTTCTGATCCTGGACGATTCCACCAGCGCTGTGGACACGGCTACAGACGCCAGCATCCGGGCGGCCTTCGCCCGGGAGATCCCGGGAACTACCAAGATCATCATCGCCCAGCGTGTCTCCAGCGTGCAGTCCGCAGACCGGATCCTGGTGCTGGACGACGGACGGATCGACGCCTTTGACACCCATGAGAACCTGCTGGAACACAACGCCATCTACCAGGAGATCTTCAATTCACAGATCGAGGGCGGCGGCGACTTCGACCAGCCGGCATAGAGAAGGAAGGAGGAGAACTGATCTATGAACGAAAAGAAGAGAAGACCCAGAGTAGCTTCCGCCTCCAGACTGGTGGGCCGGGTCATCGGATATATGCTTCACTATTATAAATACCTGTTCCTGCTGGTGATCGCCTGCATTCTCATCAATGCGGTGGCCACCGTGGTGGGAGCCACCTTTCCCCAGAAGCTGGTGGATAATTATATCATGCCTATGCTGAACACAGGCTCTGATGATTTCAGCAGCCTGGCAAGAGACCTGTTCCAGCTGGCAGGGATCATGGCCATCGGTGTGGTGGCTGCGTTTACCTACAACCGGATCATGGTCAATGTAAGCCAGGGAACCATGCTCCATCTCAGGGACGACCTGTTTGCCCGGATGGAAGCCCTTCCCATCAAATATTTTGACACCCACGCCCACGGCGATATCATGTCGGTATACACCAACGATGTGGATACCCTGCGGCAGCTGTTGAGCCAGAGTATTCCTCAGATCATCAACTCGCTGATCTCCATGACGGCTACGCTGGTGACCATGCTGATCCTGAACCCGGCTCTGACGGTGATCTCCATCCTGACGGCCGTGGTGATGCTCCTGGTGACCTCCAACTTCTCCAAGCTGTCCGGAAAATACTTTATCCGTCAGCAGATCGACCTTGGCGCGGTGGACGGATTTATCGAAGAGATGATGGACGGCCAGAAGGTGGTGAAGGTATTCTGCCATGAGGAGAAGGCAATGGAGGACTTCCACAAGGTAAATGAGAAGCTGCGTGACAGCGCCAACAAGGCCAACCGGTACGCCAACCTGTTGATGCCCATCAACGCCAATATCGGCTGGATCAGCTATGCCCTGGTGGCCATCGTAGGCGCGATCCTTGGGATCAACGGACTGGCAGGGGTGACCATCGGTACGGTGGTAACCTTCGTGGGCCTGAACAAGAGCTTTACCAACCCCATCACCCAGGTGAGCCAGCAGATCAACTTCGTGGTCAACGCGGCGGCAGGCGCCCAGAGAGTCTTTGACTTGATGGATCAGGAGCCGGAGGTGGACGAAGGCTATGTGGAGCTGGTGAACGCCACAGAAGACGAGAACGGCAATCTTACCGAGTCCAGTACCCGCACCAATCTGTGGGCCTGGAAACATCCTCATAAGGCAGAGGGGACGGTTACCTATACGAAACTGGAAGGCGGCGTGGTCTTTGATGATGTAGACTTCGGCTACACGGATGAGAAGATCGTGCTCCACAATATCAGCCTCTGGGCGAAGCCGGGACAGAAGATCGCCTTCGTCGGGGCCACCGGAGCCGGCAAGACCACCATCACCAACCTGATCAACCGGTTCTATGACATCGCCGACGGCAAGATCCGCTACGACGGGATCAACATCAATAAGATCAAGAAGCCGGATCTGCGGCGGTCTCTCGGTATGGTGCTCCAGGATACCCACCTGTTCACCGGAACAGTGATGGACAATATCCGCTACGGCAAGCTGGACGCCACCGATGAGGAGTGTATCAGCGCGGCGAAGCTGGCCAACGCGGACGGATTCATCCGCAGGCTTCCCGACGGCTATGATACCATGCTGACCGGGGACGGCGCCAACTTAAGCCAGGGCCAGCGGCAGCTGCTGGCCATTGCCCGGGCGGCGGTCGCCGATCCGCCGGCGCTGATCCTGGACGAGGCTACATCCTCTATCGATACCCGTACCGAGAAGCTGGTGCAGGCAGGTATGGACGCCCTGATGGCAGGGCGGACTACCTTCGTCATCGCCCACCGGCTGTCCACCGTCAAGAACTCCAACTGTATCATGGTCATGGAACAGGGACGGATCATCGAGCGGGGAACCCACGACGAACTGATCGCGGAGAAAGGAAAATACTATCAGCTGTATACCGGAAATTTCGCGGCGCAGGGATAGAAAAGAGACAGGAAAGAAAAACGAAGAAAGAGTGAGGAAAAATCCTCACTCTTTCTTCATTTTTTCTTGCGTGGATTTTAATTTGCAGGGAGTACCATAATAGGACTATCTTTTTTCTTACCTGGATCGTTATTTAAGATAGAAGGTCATAAGAGGAAAGGAAACAGTTCCATGGATTTGGATTTCTTACTGATCAGAAGAATGAAGTCGGGCGAGGAAGAGGCCTTTGACATTTTTGTTCGCAAGTACTATCAGGATGTGCTGGCTTACTGCAGTTATCACTGTATGGATCAATGGTATGCCGCCGACCTGACCCAGGAAACGTTCATCCGTTTTTTTACAGCTCTTTCTTCTTACCGGCACAAGGAAAAAGTAAAGAATTATCTCTATACCATTGCCCACAATCTGTGCGTAGATCATGTCAGGAAGGCAAGGGACGTCCCTGTCCCGGAAGAAGCGCTGACCGGGCAAAAGGAAGGGGGAGAACAGTCTGCGGACAAGGTCCTGGATGGGATCATCCTCGGGTCGGCGCTGGAGAAACTGCCGGAAGAGTTCAAAGAAGTCATTCTCCTTTACTATTTTGAAGGACTGAAGATACAAGAGATATCGGAAGAGTTTGGGATAACCGTCCCACTGGTGAAATACCGGCTCAGACAGGCGAAGCGCCTGCTGAAAGAACTGTTATAGGGAGGTGTGAGTATGTGGTCCAAAGAGAAGAATCTGGCTTACAGAAAAATAATACCTGTAGAAATACAGGAAGAGAAGGTACAGGAAACCATCCGGAAGTCGAAAGAGGCATTTTTCCTGTCGGAGCAGAAGCGTTTGCTGTCCTTCCATGAATTTATATGGTCGCAGTTTGGGCTGATCAAATACAGATGGTGGGTATGCCAGCTGGCTGTGCTATTCCTGCTGTGGATCATTCTGGTGTCGGTACAGGAGGATTACTATATTCAGAGGAGTATGGGGATCATCGCATCCTTGTTTGTGATCCTTATCATGCCCGAGATGTGGAAGAACCGGATGTATCAGAGCATGGAGATAGAATCTTCCACCTATTACTCCCTCCGCAGGATCTATGCCGCACGGATGATCCTGTTTGGAGCGGTGGACACCTTGTTTCTCACGTTATTCATAGGGTTGACGGTGTCCTTTTTGGACGTTGCCATAACGGATCTTCTGATCCAGTTCCTTTTCCCCATGACCATCACTGCCTGTGTCTGCTTCCGCGCGTTATCCAGTAAACAGATCAATGAGGCGGGGGCGGTTACGTTGTGCGTTCTGTGGGGCGCCATCTGGCTTCTGGTCATCTTAAATGAAGCCATTTACCGGTGGATCACAGTCCCTGTCTGGATCGGGTTGCTGGCGGCTGCGCTGCTTTATCTGGGGATTGCTGTATATAGGGTGTTAAAAAGCTGTTTTATGTATTGGGAGGTGTCTGCAGATGGAATTAAGACTCAATGATCTGACAAAAAGATTTCATGATTTTACGGCGGTAGATCATGTCAGCCTTACGATGACAAATGGAGTCTACGGGCTGCTTGGAGTGAACGGGGCGGGGAAAACCACGTTAATGCGAATGCTCTGTACACTTATGAAGCCCACAGAGGGAAGGATTACTTATCAGGGGAAAGACATATTTAAGCTGGACAGCGAATATCGGAAATTATTGGGGTATCTGCCCCAGGAATTCGGATTTTATCCGGAATTTACGGTGAAAGATTATCTGCTTTATATCGCTTCCATAAAAGGCCTGCGGCCGATGGTGGCGAAAAAAAGGACGAATCTTCTGCTCTCCCAGGTGGGTCTTGCGAATGCCAAGAACAAGAAAATGAAGAATCTGTCCGGAGGGATGAAGCGCCGCGCGGGGATCGCCCAGGCTATGTTAAATAATCCCAAAATACTGATTCTTGACGAACCGACGGCCGGGCTTGACCCCAATGAACGAATCCGCTTCCGCAATCTGATCAGCGAGCTGTCGGAGGAACGGCTGGTCCTGTTATCCACACATATTGTCTCAGACATCGAGTATATCGCCAATGAAATCTGGCTGATGAAAGACGGAAGGATCCTGGAGCAGGGATCCGTGGACCAGGTGATCGATGCCATGCCGGAAATGGTATGGATCTGTCATGTGGAAAAGCAGATGGTAGGTCCGCTGATGAGTCAGTATAAGATCTCAAATATGAAGACAGAGGGCGGAAAGGCAGAACTGCGGATCATTTCTTCCAGGAAGCCGCTCCCGGAAGCGACTCCGGTACAGCCTACGCTGGAAGATGTGTTTTTGCATTATTTTGGAGAGAAGGCAGGTGGCGACCATGATAAGATTTGAAATCCTGAAAATATTTTCCAAGGCCAGAAATAAAGTAGCGCTGCTGGTTTTGCTGGCGGTCCTTGTGGCCGTGTCCATGCTGACCATTGACCAGGTAGAATATGTGGATGAAAACCAGAACCATATAACGGGGATCACGGCCGCAAGGACCCTCAGGGAAGAGAAAAAAATGGAAAGGATATCTGACAGAAGATGTTTTTCGGGAGGTTTACCGGGAAAAGCACCGGATCTACGCAGAAGAAGGGGAGGAGGAAGCGTATTATGAATGTCAGGGTCTGTGGGGAGTCGCGGATCTGATCAACAGCGCAAACAGTCCCTGGCGCAAATACGATTACTTCGCGATCGATAATATTACGGAAGAGGAAGCGGCTGCCGTCTATGAGAAGCGGATCGCCAATCTGAAGGAATATCTGGATTTCGGCGGGGAGTATTATACGGACAAAGAAAAAGAGTACCTGATCGCCCAATATCAGGATCTGGACACGCCCCTTTACTATGAATATTTTGACGGGTGGAGCGCTCTGCAGCAGAGTCTCCCTACGTTTCTTATGATCCTGGCGCTGGTTGCAGGGTTCTTCCTGTCGGGGATGTTTTCCGAGGAATTTCAGACAAAAGCAGACGCCGTCTTTTTCTCCACAAAACTGGGGAGAAATAAAGCGGTCCGGGCGAAGATCGGCGCAGGACTTCTGGTCTCTACGGTGTTATACGTTGTATTTACCCTTTTGTACACTGCCATCGTACTTTTTGTCCTTGGCCCGGATGGGGCAAATTGTCCGATCCAGCTGGACTTCTGGAGGAGCAGCTATAATATTACCATACTGGAAGGGTACCTTATGATCGTGGCGGGCGGATATGTGGGTATGCTGTTCACTTCCGGGATGGCCATATTGGTGTCTGTGCTGACCCGCTCGACAGTGATCGCCGCGCTTGTACCCGTTTTCATCATTTGTTTCCTTCCCTTTTTGAGCAGGATTGTCCCGCTGGCGACGGTCTTTTCCTTCTTCCCGGACAAACTGTTTAATATCTATGACGGACTTCGCAACTTTAGCCTTACAAAGATCGGCGGGCAGGTTATGAATATTTCGAGTGTTATCCTGCCGCTGTACTTTGTAGTGGCGCTGCTTCTGATCCCGCTGGTCTACCGGCTGTACAGGAAGGCGGAGATAAAATAATGGGCAGATATAGGAAAAGACGCAAAGGAAGACATATAAGAAGATTTCTTATGATCCTGGCGCTGCTTGCGGTTGCAGGCTGCGGGATCCTGATATGTGCCGGCAGGCTGGGGTTCAAAAAGACGGCCAGCCTGGAGAATGGATGGAATCTGATCCTGGTCAACAGGGACAACTATATACCGGATAATTATGAATTTGAGCTGACGGAATTATCCAATGGGGAGAAGGTGGATTCCAGGATCTATCCCAGTCTGCAGGATATGTTTGACGACGCCAGGGCCAAAGGTTTACATCTCTTTGTGGCGGCAGGATACCGGACAGAAGAAAAGCAGCGGCAGCTATTAGAGGAAAAAACCGAAGCGTATGTAAATGAGGGACATTCCAGATCTGAAGCCAGAGAACTGGCGGAAGAATGGGTCGCGGTTCCGGGCACCAGTGAACATCAGATCGGGATAGCGGTAGACATCAACGCAGATACCAAGTATAGTTCCAGGGACTCTGTATACGGATGGCTTGAGAAAAACTCCTGGAAGTACGGCTTTATCAGACGGTATCCTCCCGACAAAACAGAGATCACAGGGGTGATCAATGAGCCGTGGCACTTCCGGTATGTGGGGAAGGAAGCGGCGCAGGAGATCTATTCACAGGGGATCTGCCTGGAGGAATACATAGAAATGCTGGGATAGAGAGTGTAAAGGCAGAGTATGTAGAACATACATACTCTGCCTTTTTGTCATCTGTAAAATTAATTATCTGTCCATGTTCTGGAGCGCTTCCCGGCCCAGCGCATCGGCGGCGATGATGGCCGCATATAACTGATCCGGCGTTACGTCGGCTACCATATTGTGGATGGATTCGCCTTCCACGCAGGACTTCTCTGCGATCACACGGATCTGGTCTTCCGTGGTGATGCCGATCTCTTTTAGTGTGACCGGAAGCCCTACTTCCATGCAGAAGTCCTGAACCTCTTTGAATTCTTCTTTGGACGCCCGCTCCAGGACAAGCTGGACCAAAGTGCCGAAGGCCACGCAGTTTCCGTGGGGAGCGCTGTGCCCGCCCAGGGCGGTCAGGCCGTTGTAGAAGGAATGGGCGACGGCAAGACCGCCGTTGTCGGCGCCTACGCCGGAGAGGTAGACGTTGGCTTCGATGATGGCGTCCAGAGCCGGTGTGACCACGTTGTGTTCACAGGCTGTTTTGGCGGCCGCGCCGTATTCCTTCAGCGTCTGATAGCAAAGGCGGCAAAGAGCCATGGCGGACTGGGTGATCCCGCCGTTTTCCAGGCTGGGAGCGTCGGTGCGCTCACAGGCCCTGGCTTCAAAATAAGTGCCCAGGGCGTCGCCCATGCCGGCTACCAGGAAGCGGACCGGAGCTTTGGCGATCACGTCGCTGTCCACGATCACGGCTTCCGGGTTCTTGGGGTAGAACAGATAGCTGTTGAAGGTCTTGTCGTCATTGTAGATCACAGACAGCCCGGTACAGGGGGCGTCGGTGGCAACTACCGTGGGGACGATCACCACCGGAAGCTTCTCATAATGCGCAGTCGCTTTGGCGGTGTCGATGGCAGAGCCTCCGCCTACACCGACTACCACATTCAGCCCGTTTTCCCGGACGATCTTACGCATTTTCTCAATCTCTCCTACACTGGAAGTTCCGCCGAAGATTTCATAACGGCGGATGTCCTTTGTCCCTTCAAAGCTCTTCTCGATCTTATCGTGGCACATCTTGTGGCCGCTGTTGGAACAGATGAACAGCCATTTGTCTCCCAGATCTTTCATCTCTTCGTGGAAATGGAGAAGAGAATCCTTTCCCTGCACGTATTTCTGCGGCGCCCGCATCATTCTGAGCCTTGCCATATGAATTCCTCCTTTGAAATGAATCGTTAAATATATATCAATCTTTGCTTTTATTATAGTCCTGCGATTTCAGATTTCAAGAGCAAAATCTCTGAAAATATTGTTGTAAATAAAGAAAATTTTGGTAAATTTTATCGCTGTGTGGTTTCGTTAACATTCATTTTACAGAAGCATGATAGAAATCAGGGATAGACCCCTTCTATAATGAAAACAGAAGAGGAAAGTTGACTTTGGGGAAGGAGGAAGCGGATATGGCATTGTTGATGAATGATACCGATATGAAACAGATGTTGGACGCGATCTGCCCGGAGGGAGAAACTTATCAGGGACAGGCATGGGGCACCTTGATGTCCGGAACAGCGGAAATGTTGGCGTTGGGGGCGCTGAGTAATGTGTACTGTTATGTGGGGGTTACAGAGCGGTTCCTGGTGATCGCAGTGCTGGAGACTCTGGACATTTCTCATATATATGGGAAGATCTGTATTCCCTTTGATCAGTTTGATGAGGTAAAGATCAAAAAGGGACTGGTTCCGTCCCAGAGGATCATCAAGATGAAGAGCGGAAAGACGAAATTAAAGTTGTCCCTGGTCAACAACTCGATCACGGCAAAGGTGAAAGAGCAGAAGCTGGGAATTCAGAAGATCTGCGAAGCGCTGGAGAAAGCTGCCCGATAAAAGAATAGTTCCATTGATTGAAATTGCATGACAGAGTATGTAGAAGATACATACTCTGTCTTTTTTGGTGCGCCAGAAAACTTGCAATAAGCAGGTGGATAAATTATAATGGAATTAGCCGTACGGCTAAAAAAGTATGAAAAAATTATAATTTTGCCGTACGGCATAGAAATGGGGAGAATATGAAAATTATTGATACCAAATCTCTTGGCACAGCGATACGAGAAAGGCGCAAAGAGCTTCATTATACGCAGACATATC
>OLQU01002071.1_pt1 | contig 11920 bp, 10 predicted proteins | sample 1672271 | NCBI WGS metagenome assembly OLQU01 (sample SAMEA3136666, study PRJEB25190) | human gut metagenome | biome: human gut; feature: human-associated habitat; material: faeces | place: Austria | collected 2013 | reverse complement strand
GACAAAAAATGGGAGATGATTTTGGCTATGTTTTTTCCGAGAAGATAGCTTATAATGGAACAAATTATTATATGATTCTTGTAACCGGAAAAGTGGATGGATCAGAAGATGCGCCTGTAACTACAATCACAAAAATCTTTGTATCTGAAGATGGGACACAAGTTAGAGAAGGTGCAGAGTATTACTCGAATGGAGTAATCTCTAAAATAGAGTTTTTTGATTAAGGTAAGAATGTACAAAAAGAGAAAATCTCAAGGAATTACAAGAATCTATAATTCCTTGAGATTTTTGTTTTGGATAAATTTTGTAAGTCGGGTCAATAAAATTACAGGAGGCGTGGGCTTTGGATTGACTTCCACTTATTGTGTGACTATGATTAAGTTAGATTTTGTTTAGCTAAGCGTTTGTATAAAAAATTTTAACAAAGCCGTTTGGCGGTGTGAAAAATGTCAATTTAGCAGAACCAGAGGTCACAAACGTAAATTGAACAAAGAATTCTAATCCGATACAATAAAATCAAGCGACACCGAAAGGAGGACCACCATGAGAGAATCAGGCGTCCTTATGCCCGTCTCCGCCCTTCCCTCCCCCACCGGCGTGGGAGAGCTGGGCCGACAGGCACACCAATTCATAGAACTCCTTAGCAGGAACGGGGTGAAGATCTGGCAGATCCTGCCGCTGAACCCGGTTGGCTACGGCAACTCCCCCTACCAGCCCTATTCCTCCTGCGCGGGGGACGAGATCTATATAAGTCTGGAGTCTTTACAGGAGGAGGGGCTTCTGGAAAAGCTGCCGGAGCCATTTCTGGAAGGGGAGACCCGGGTGCGCTACGATGAGGTCCGGGCCTTCAAGGACCCCTTCCTGCGGGAAGCCTTCGCCAGGTTCCAGCCCACCGACGACTACCGGGCGTTTATCGCCCAGTCCTGGGTGGAAGAGTACGGAGTCTTCCGGGCCCTGAAACGGGTCAACGGCGGCGTCTGCTGGAATGAGTGGAAGGAGGCGGACAAGGCCTGGCCGGAGAAGCGAAGCCCCCTTTCCGCCGACGTGGAGGCAGAGGCGGCCTATCAGATGTTCCTTCAGTACCTGTTTTACCGCCAGTGGATGAAGGTGCGGGAGAAGGCCCGTGAAAATGGGATCCGCATTATGGGGGACGTTCCCTTCTACGTGGGGATCGATTCCGTGGACGTGTGGGCGGGGAAGAAAAACTTCCTTCTGGACCGGGACGGCCGGGCCACCTTCATCGCGGGAGTGCCGCCGGATTATTTCAGCGCCACCGGCCAGCGCTGGGGCAACCCCATCTACGACTGGGATTACCTGAAGGAGACGGGCTACCGGTTCTGGGTGGACCGCATCGGATACAACCAGAAGCTGTTTGACATTATCCGGATCGACCACTTCCGGGCCTTTGACACCTACTGGAAGATCCCGGCCTCTTGCCCCACAGCCATAGAGGGAAAATGGATCGAGGCGCCGGGGTACGAAGTGCTGGACACCCTTCTTGAGCGCCTGCCGGGGGTAAACCTGGTGGCGGAAGACCTGGGCGACCTGCGCCCGGAGGTGCTGACCCTGAAGGAGCACTACCATCTGAAGGGCATGAAGATCCTGATCTTTTCCCTGAAAACAGATGGGAAATGCGCTTACGACGAATTTCACGACAGGGAAAATCTGATCATTTACACCGGAACCCATGACAACGACACCCTGATGGAGTGGTATGAGAAGCTGCCCATTCCCGCCCGCCGCAAGCTGCGCCGTTTCCTGAAGCGGCAGGGCTGCGGTCAGGGAAGCGTAAAGGACCGGCTTCTTGCCTACACCTGGAAGAGCCGGGCAGAGTATGCCATCGTGCCCATGGCGGATATCCTGGGCCTGGGCCGGGAGGGGCACATCAACACCCCCGGCACGGTGGGATCTCCCAACTGGGAGTGGCGCATGCCGGATATGGATGGGATCGCCGCCGGCCTTGCCAGATACAGAGGGAAAATGAGCAATCGGTAGCAAAGGAGAGGACTTTATCATGGAAAATAAAACAGGAACACAGAGAAAATGGTGGCAGAACGCGGTGGTTTATCAGATCTACCCACGAAGCTTCCAGGACAGTAACGGGGACGGGATCGGCGACATCCCGGGAATCATCCGGAGGCTGGATTACCTGGCGGATCTGGGGATCGACGCCGTGTGGCTTTCCCCGGTCTACCGGTCGCCCCAGGACGACAACGGGTACGATATCTCCGATTATCAGGACATTGACCCTATGTTCGGGACCCTGGAAGATATGGAAGAGTTGATCCGGGAGGCGAAGAAGCGCAACATCCGGATCGTCATGGACCTGGTGCTGAACCATTCCTCCGACGAGCACCGCTGGTTTCAGGAAGCGAAGAAAAGTAAAGACAACCCCTATCACGACTATTATGTCTGGCGGGACGGGAAGGAAGGAGTCCTGCCTAACGAGATGAAATCCGTCTTCGGCGGCCCGGCCTGGGAGTGGGTGCCGGAGGTGGGGCAGTACTATTTCCACCAGTTCTCGGTGAAGCAGCCGGACCTTAACTGGGAAAATGAGAAGGTCCGCCGGGAAATCTACGATATGATCCTGTGGTGGATGGACAAAGGCGTGGGCGGCTTCCGGCTGGACGTGATCGACCAGATCGCCAAAGAGCCGGATCTTGGGATCACCAACAACGGCCCCCGGCTTCATGAATTCATCCGGGAACTGAGCCGGGAGACCTTCCAGAAGGGGGACCTGATCACCGTGGGAGAGGCCTGGGGCGCGGATCCGGAGCGGGCCAAACTCTACAGCAATCCCGACGGAAGCGAATTCTCCATGGTGTTCCAGTTTGAGCACATTTGCCTGGATCAGCAGGAAGGGAAGGAGAAATGGGACCTGGCGCCCCTGTCTCTTGTTAAGCTTAAGGAAAACCTGGCCAAATGGCAGAGGGAGCTTATGGACTGCGGCTGGAACAGCCTCTTCTGGGACAATCACGACCTTCCCCGGATCGTGTCCCGGTGGGGAAATGACGGGAAATACCGGGTGGAATCCGCGAAAATGCTGGCTACTGTGCTCCACGGGATGAAGGGGACGCCCTACATCTACCAGGGGGAAGAGCTGGGGATGACCAATGTGCGCTTCCCGGACATCAGCCATTACCGGGATATCGAGACCCTGAACATGTACCGGGAGCGGAAGGCGGCAGGATATCCGGAGGCAGAGATCATGGCCTCCCTCTACGCCAAGAGCCGGGATAACGCCCGTACCCCCATGCAGTGGGACGACGGGACGAACGCAGGATTCACGGAAGGAACGCCTTGGATCGAAGTGAATCCCAACTATCCGGAGATCAATGCCCGGGCGGAGATGGAAGAGGGAGATTCTATTTACCATTATTACCAGAAGCTGATCCGGCTGCGCAAAGACCTTAAGATCTTCGTGGACGGGGATTTCCGCCTTCTGCTGGAAGAAGATCCGGATATCTTCGCCTATGAGCGGCAGGCGGCGGGAGAGAAGCTTCGGGTGATCGCCAACTTTACAGAGAAAACAGTTCCCTGCAGCCTTCTTACTGACTGCAGGGAAGAGGAAGTTCTTATTCACAATTACAAATCGCTGCCCAAAGACGGCTGCCTGCGGCCCTACGAGGCAGTGATGGTTTATACGGCCTAAGACGAGGTTTCCGCCAGCCGGATCCTGGCATAATCTTTCATTACCTGAGGAATAGGGATCCGCTGGGGACAGCGTTTCGCGCAGGCGCCGCACTGCAGGCAGGCCTCGGGGCCTTTGGCCTGGGCCAGGCTGGAAAGCTTCCACAGTTCCCCGCCGACAGTGTGTTCGTTGTAAGCCTGGATTAAAAGGGGAATGTCCAGTTCGGCCGGGCAGACCGGGCAGCAGTAGCGGCAGGAAGAGCAGGGAACGCCGAAGGAATCCCGGAATGCCAGGATGGCTTTGTCCAGGGCGGCGCTTTCTGCCTCTGTCAGTTGATTTTCCGGTTCAAAGACGGCGGCGTTCTGCCGGATCTCCTCCGGGGAAGTCATGCCGCTTAAGACGCACTGTACATTGGGAAGTCCCAGAAGATAGCGGAAGGACCAGGAAGGAATGGTCTGTCCCGGCGCGGCCTGGTTTAAGATCGCTTCCGCCTGGTCATTTAAATGAACCAGCCGCCCGCCCTTCAGGGGTTCCATTACCCAGACGGGGATGCCCCGTTTTGTCAGAAGATCGTACTGGCCTTTCCCGTCCAGCAGAGTCCAGTCCAGGTAGTTGAGCTGGATCAGGGCCATGTCGAAATCCGGATACCAGTCAAGAAAGCGTGCAAGCCCTTCCGGCGCCATATGGGAAGAAAATCCCAGGTAGCGGATGCGGCCTGCCGCTTTTTGTTTCAGCAGATATCCGATGTAATCTCTGGCCGGGTCCATATATTGATCCATGAAATGCTCCTGTACGCTGTGGATCAGGTAGAAGTCAAAATAGTCGGTCTGGCAGCGCCGCAGTTGTTCTTCGAATACTTCTTCGATATCTGGGTTGGCGATCACATAAAACTTGCTGGCCAGATAGTAGCTGTCCCGTGGATAGCGGGCCAGAGCTTCGCCCAGGAAACGCTCTGAGTCGCCTTTGTGATAGGTGTAGGCGGCGTCAAAATAGTTGATGCCGCTTGCAAAAGCCTGATCGATAACCTTCCGGGCTTCTTCCCGGTCGATCTTATTGGGGTCTCCCGGGACGGCAGGAAGGCGGAGGCTGCCAAGGCCGAGAGTGGAGATCTTATTTCCCTTGAACTCTTTGTAATACATAAGAACCCTCCTTTCAAAGCGTGATTGCTAACTTTATGATACTTTGGCCCCTGGGAAGAAGTCAATGGAATCTGATTGCATTTTCCAGAGAAAAAAGATAAGATGTTCAGGAGACGACTGAAGAAACAAAAACAGACAGGAAAGTAATGAGGTACAGACATGAAAGAAGTGTGTTACAAGGAGCGGAGACATACAGACTCCAAAAAATGGGACGCCTGCCGGGAGCAGTTTGGCGAAGAAGAGCTGCTTCCACTGTGGGTGGCGGACATGGATTTTGAGGCGCCTGCCTGCGTCCGGGAAGCCTTGAGAAAATATGTGGATTTCGGAGTGTTCGGATATTATCACCCTTCGGAGGAATACGGGGAGGCCTTTGTCCGCTGGGAAGCTGCCCGGCACGGCTATCAGGTGGAGAAGGAATGGCTCCGGTTCTCTCCGGGAGTGGTTCCGGCAGTCAACTGGCTGGTGCAGATACTGACGAAAGAGGAGGACCATGTGCTGATCATGCCGCCGGTCTATTATCCATTTAAAGACTCCCTGATAAATAATCACCGCCAGGTGACGGAGAGCCCTCTGATCCGCAGGGAGAACAGTTATGTTATAGACTATGAAGATTTTGAGCGGAAGATCGAAGAGGAGGACGTTAAGCTTTTCATCCTCTGTTCCCCTCATAATCCGGTGGGAAGAGTGTGGAAGAAAGAAGAGATCCGAAGAGTCATGGATATCTGTAAGAAGCACGGCGTCTATGTGATCTCGGACGAGATCCATCAGGATCTGGTGATGAAAGGACATTCCCATATCCCCACGGCAACGGCGGGAGATTATGACGAGATCCTGGTGACACTGACGGCGGCCACCAAGACATTTAACCTGGCGGCCTGCCAGAATTCCATTGTGATCCTGCCGGATTCCGGATTGCGGGAGCGCTATGATGCCTATACAGACCGGATCCGGATCAAAGGGGGCAATTCCTTTGGGTATGTGGCGGTACAAAGCGCTTATGAAGGCGGAGCAGACTGGCTTGCAGAGGTGCTGGAGATTATTGAAGACAATTACAACTGTCTGAAGCAGATGCTGGAAGAGGCGCTGCCCAAAGCGTGGATCGCGCAGATGGAAGGGACCTATCTGATGTGGATTGACCTTGGCGCCTACCTCCGTCCGGAAGAGATGGAGCAGGTGATCCAGGAGAAATGCGGTCTGGCAGTGGACTATGGCTCCTGGTTCGGCAAAGGGGAGAACGAAACCTTCATCCGGGTAAATCTGGCCACAAAGCAGGAGAATGTCCGGCTGGCCGGAGAACGGATCATAGAGGCGCTCAGAGAGCGGGCCTAAAAGCGCACGCCTGGCGAGAAAAATGAAAAAGCGCAGCAGGGACAAGATCTGTCCTTGCTGCGCTTTTGTACGGAGACGGTGGGATTCGAACCCACGTGCCCAAAGAGGACAACCGCATTTCGAGTGCGGCTCGTTATGACCACTTCGATACGTCTCCAAAAACACCGTAATGTATTATAGCATAAGTGCCGGGTGAGCGGAATACCTAAATTGAAATAAAATCCCGTTGAAAACGAGAGCGGACCGGCGTTTTGCAGCCGGTCCGGAAGGAATGAAACAATCTATGTAAATTTGAATTATTGTTAGGCGAAGACTGACAGTCATACAGATAAGAAAACATAAGCACGACCGCCGCCTTCATTTGTTGTTAAAGCTATTATATAAAAAAGATGTGGCTCAAATGTGTCAGAACCTGAAAATGTTTATAAAGATTCTTAAGAAAATCAGAAGAAAAATGATTATCTAAATCTCATATTCGTTATCGTGAAAGCGATAGCCCTCCGGAAGAATAAATCCCACAGTCTCCATACGTTTTAGATCTTCTGCATTTCCCTGGTAAATTGCCATCCCTGTCTTTTGCCGGCGGAATCCTAGTTTCTCATACAGAGCGACGGTCCGCGGATGTGTATAGAGGATCACGTTGCAGCCCTCTACCTGTTTCAGGATAGAATCAATCAGTTTCCGTCCCAGTTTTTGTCCGTGATACTCCCTGGACAGAGCGATATTATAGATGGCAGCTTCGCAGATACCGTCTGAGATGGCGCGGGCACACCCGATAAGCCGGTCGTCATCATAGAGAAAAGAGACAGCATAGCTATTTTGAAAAATCTGTTTCTGGCCAGTGGCATCCCGATCGCTCATGCCAAAGGACTGAAGTAAAGCAGCCACTGCGTCATAGTCAATATCCTCTTTGGTTGTTTTTATATAGATGGACATGCCGAGTCCTCCTTGTCAGTTAAATATGTAAATTTATGAAGTGGATCCTTGCTCAGCCGGGATCTTGTCACAGGCTCGTTCCACAAAGCGTCAAAATCGGTGTTTGGGACGACCATATCATAATACGCATTAAAGCGGAAAGCGCCCTGTTTGGCTGCGAAATCCTGGAAATGTGTATGACGGCCAAATGCAGGGATCTGGTAGAGATCCCTGGCATATTCCCACAGGCAGGGATAGTCTTTGAGGCTGGGACAGGGCCCGATGTGCCGGGAGTAGTTAATATCTAACCGGACCAAAGTCGTGAACAGACGGATATCGCTGTCAGTAACATAGTCCCCCAGCAGAAAACGTTGTGAGGCCAGCTGTTTATCCAGAACAGAGAGACTGCGGAAAAATGTATCATAGCCCTCCTGGTAAGCCTGGGGAGAGCGGGAAAAACAGGCCCGGTATATGGCGTCGTTGACATTCTGATACAGCCAGCCGTTAAGCGGATCTATCTGATCACGCAGACGGACTGGGTACAGATTTGGAACACCAGAAGGCATCAGCGGTCGAAAATCCGTTTCCAGGATAAGAGTCAATGTATGAAAATCATTGTTTACAACAGTTTTTGTTCGATAGTCTACGAAAGCGGGAACCGTTGTGCGTCCGCTGTAATCAGGGCAGGTGTTATAATAAAGTTCGCTTAGGAACTGTGCGCCGGTTTCCGGGTTGATATGCTCGGGAGAATGGACAAATTCCCAGCCGAGATCTTCCGGGCGCTGACTCCAGTCCACAACCTCTGTTTTGATACTATCTGACAGTCCCAGAAGGCCTATCGCAATGGCAGCCCGGTTTGACCAGGCGCAGCCGGTTGACCAGAAAAGGATATAGCGGTCTTTCTCCACAGGATGTGCCGCAGTCCCCGGTCGTTCAGTAAAATAATTAGGCTGACGCCGGAAATAGCCGTCTTTATCAATCTCCTGAAGCTCAGAAGGCCGTATTCTTATTTTCCTTCCGTTTATCCAGACATAATGATTCATGGGAAGCCTCCATTTTTGTTGTGCGTTCTAATTATAGCATAGGGAAAGCTGTAAAAAGGGTTATATTAAAAAAATCAATAAATGAGCAGATATATAAAAATAAGCGATTGGTAAAGCATTTTTTGATATGAGATAATAGAGCCGCAAAACAGATCTACGATACATAAGGAGGAAAAAGACAAATGAAAAAGTGGATTTCAGCACTGCTTGTGATGACGCTTACAGCAGCAATGTTGATGGGATGTTCATCAGGATCTTCGGATGAAGCGGGTTCTGATGAGAGCAAAGAGGAGAAAAGAACGATCCGGATCTCTACCACAGGAGAGCATGCTTTCTTCTCGGAAACCAATGAGGATGGAGAGCTTCAGGGATTTGAGATCGACGTGTGGAATGAGATCGCGGACCGGCTGAATTTTGAGATTGAGTGGGAGACTGCGGGATTCCCGGGAGTTATTGAATTGCTTGACAGTGGCCGTGTGGATACTGTGGCAGATCAGATCGGTATCACAGATGAGAGAAAAGAGAAATATTATTTTACGGACACCTATTTTTATGTTCCATATAAAATCGTTGTTGCAGAGAGCACAAACGACATCAACAGTGTGGAAGACCTGTACGGGAAGAAACTGGGACTTCTCAGTGATGATATTGCATATTCCTATTTTGATGAACTTGATCCGGACGGAAAGATCGAATATGTAAACTATGATGACAGCACCGCAGTTCCGACAGACGTTGCTCTTGGAAGGCTGGATGCCACCCTGATGTCAGCGCTTCATATTGAATCAGTGAAGAAAGAATCCGGACTGGAGATCAAGGGCGTTGGCGAACCTGTGTATACAGAGAACGCCGGCTACCCGTTCCAGAAGACAGAGGAAGGAAAAGAACTGTGTGAGGAAGTGAATGCAGTGATCGGCGACCTGATGGAGGAAGGCTTCCTGCATGATACTTCAGTAAAATGGTTTGGTTTTGACCCTATGGAGGAGTAAGTATAATCCGTATTGTGATCAGGATGAAAAAGAGTATCTCATTTATGGGATACTCTTATTTTAGGAAACAGGAGAAAAAGAATGGACACCTTTAGAGTTGACTATTTTTTGGAAATTATCCCCAAGATTCTAAAATTACTTCCGGCTACAGTGATCGTAGCGCTGGTTTCACTTATCCTGTCTCTGATACTTGGGATTATTTTGGCGGTAATCCGTCAATACCGGATCAGAGGCTTGTATTTCTTAAGTACAATATATGTTTCTTTTTTCCGGGGCACCCCGTTTATTGCACAATTATTTCTGTTTTATTATGGGTTTGCCCAGATCAGTGAAACTATTCGGGAAATGAGCGCATTTACTGCAGTAGTAATCTGTCTGAGCGCAAACTATTGCGCATTTATGTCAGAAGATATACGGGCAGCGCTGAATTCTGTTACAAAGGATCAATATGAGGCGGGGCTGTCTATTGGTATGCGTCCGTTGAAAGTGGTCACGAAAATCATTATCCCACAGGCAGCGAGAATTGCGGTTCCAGGACTTTCCAATAATTTTATCAATCTTTTTAAATCAACTTCGATTGGATTTATGATCGGATTTAAGGATATGATGGCAGCAGTCAGCATGGAAACTTCAAGAACTTACCGGTTCCTGGAAGGGTATATGGCGACTGTGGTGATATATTGGATCATCATTTCTGCACTAAATTTGTTCCAGAGCAAAATGGAGAAAAGACTGAACCGAGTATATTGATAGAAAAAATAGAGGGACTGAAGTTATGATTCGAGTAGAAGGTTTGAATAAAAGTTTTGGGGCATTGCATGTTTTGAAAGATGTGTCGATCCAATTGGAGGAAGGGAAGGTTCTTGTGCTTATAGGTCCGTCCGGAACCGGAAAATCCACATTGCTGCGTTGTATAAATTATCTGGAGAAACCAGATTCCGGAAGGATCACGATCGATCAGATATCTGTAGAGGCCAAAAATCATAAAAAGGCAGAAGAATATGAACTTCGCGCCAAGACGGCAATGGTTTTTCAAAACTACAGTTTATTTAAAAACAAGACTGCATTGGAAAACATCATGGAGCCATTGGTATTTGTGCAAAAAGTGCCAAAGAAAGAGGCAAGGGAGCAGGCGCATAAGATTCTTGAGGCAATCGGACTGACGGAAAAAGAGAACGCGTATCCATCTCAATTGTCCGGCGGTCAGCAGCAAAGGATTGGGATAGGCCGTGCTATGGCGGTTAATCCCAAAGTTATGTTGATTGATGAACCGACATCGTCTCTTGATCCAGAGTTGGTAGGCGAGGTGTTGAATCTTTTGTATAAGCTGGCAAAACAAAAAACAACCATGATCATTGCGACCCATGAGATGGAGTTTGCACGTCATATTGCAGATCATGTGATCTTCCTGGATGAAGGTGAGATCATAGAGGAGGGGGAGCCGGAAGAAATATTTACACACCCAAAGACAGAAAGAATGCGACAATTTTTAAGAAAATTCGAGAGGGAAAGTGTAGAGTAGACAGTTAAGCTGATTTGGCGAAAAGCGGGGGCGGATGATTGTTAATATATGCAAATTCATCCGGTCCCGCTTTATTGTCAACCTGTGTGTGATGAACTTGAATTGATAAATGTTCATAAAATTTCCCCTGCCAATTTGTCTATCCTGCCATCTTGTCTTTTCTTCTCCTCTCCACTATAATGAACAGACAATCATCTGGAGAATTCTTTTCTCCACCTCAGCCGGATTTCCCGGCTGTCAATTTTTTATCCGGCGGTTTCCGCCATTTATTTCCAGACCTTTTTGAGCTCATTTAAAGGTTGCAGCATGTAGTCTTGTTTCCTATAATGAAAGTGAGGTACTTATGAATCGACAATTGCATACTCAGGAGGATCTTCATGCGGACCGCAAGTACAAGGACCGTTTGTTTCGCCTTGTCTTCAGCGACAAGAAGGATCTTCTGGACCTTTACAACGCAGTCAACGGGACCGATTATGACAACCCGGAAGAGTTAGAGGTCAACACACTGGAAAACGTGCTCTATCTTTCCATGAAGAACGACCTGTCCTTCCTCATCGACACAGAGCTGAACCTGTACGAACACCAGAGCACCTGCAATCCCAACATGCCTATGCGGGGCTTTCTGTACTTTGGAGATCTTTACAGCGCCTACATTGCGCTCCGGGAGATCAATCTCTACAGCAGCACGGCCAAGCAGTTTCCTATCCCTCAGCATATCGTCTTCTACAATGGGACCAGGAAGGAGCCAGACCGGAAGGTCCTGCGGCTTTCCGACCTGTTTGAACACTCTTCCACTGACAAGCGTCCCTGCCTGGAGTGCGAGACCCTGGTGCTGAACATCAACTACGGCCACAACCGGGAACTGATGGAGAAGTGTCGGCGGCTTGAGGAATACGCCATCTTTGTGGACATGGTGCGGAAGAACCTGGCTAAGGGCGCGCCCCTGGAGGAAGCGGTGACCCGGGCGGCGGACACCTGTATCGATCAGGGCATACTGGAAGATCTCCTGAAGAAGCAGAAAGCGGAGGTAGTACGGATGGCACTGGAGAATTATGATCTTGAGAAATATGAGAAGGCAATAAAGAAAGAGAGCTATGAAGAAGGAGTGGCAGATGAACTCGAACATGGAATCTGCCAACTAATCGCTACGCTTCAGGAACTTTCCCATTCAAAAGAAACTGCGATTCAAAAACTTCAGGAAAAGTATAGACTGTCTAAAGAAAAGGCAGAAGAATATATGAAGAAGTATTGGTAAAAATAGGTTTATCGTGCGCATTGTCGAGAGGCGGGAGCGGTTGATTGCTCCGAGGCTGACGCTTAACCTCCGCAATCATCCGGCCCCCGCCTTATCG
>OLQU01002068.1_pt1 | contig 11945 bp, 10 predicted proteins | sample 1672271 | NCBI WGS metagenome assembly OLQU01 (sample SAMEA3136666, study PRJEB25190) | human gut metagenome | biome: human gut; feature: human-associated habitat; material: faeces | place: Austria | collected 2013 | reverse complement strand
TTCGTCACATCATCCTTCATCTCGATTTTCTGTGCTTTAGAAGAATCTTCTACCGTAAAAGTAATACTCTCCGCAGTCACATAGCCATCTGCCGGTTTTGTCTCCGTCAGAGTATATTTCTTTCCTGCAACAAGCTCTTTAATGACATGAGCCTCTTTCCCGGAAGTCCATGAATCTATTACCTTGCCATCTTCATCCGTCACTTCCAGTTTCGCCCCTTCCAGTTCTTTTCCATCAGTCAGGGAAGTTTTTGTAATCTCCACAATCGTTGGTTCATCTTCAAAGGTAAACTCATAAGACAGTGTTTCCTTATCTGCACCATCATATTCAAAAGCAAACTCCTGTACCTGATCCGTTGTTGCAAATCCCGGTGCCGGGGAAGTTTCTTTGACATAGTAGGTGTAACCAATCGGAAGATCTGCCGTAAATGTCAGTTTTCCCTCTTTGTCCGTAGCCTGCTCCTCAATAACGGTATCTGCTTTCAGAATGACATCACCATTTGCATTTACAATGTCCTCTTTATTGCAAAGAGCGAATACTGCACCTTCCAGTACCCTGTCAGAATCCTTTTCTTTTTTCAGCACCTTTACTTCCGCTTTCTGACGGTTATTCTGCCAGTCGGAAGAATAAGTTACCTCTGCAGTATCCTGATCCCGGTATGTCAGGTCAATCTCACGAGCTGTACCATCCAGTACATAGCCGTTTGCCGTTTCCTTTTCTTTGACATAATATTTGCCAAGCGGAAGATCTGTCAGTTTTGCTACTCCTGTTTCATCTGTCGTGATCGTTGCTACCAGTGCATCCTTTTTGTAGTAATCTTCACTCTCACCATCCGCCGCTTTTATATCTTCTAAGGCATAAACCTCAAAAGTAACCTCTTTCAGGGAACCGGAAAGATATTCAAACAGATGCTTCATCCATCCGCCAATGGAATCCAGTGCAGATATTTTCTCCAGGAACTCACCTTTTTTATTGATGATAAGTGTTCCGGTTGGCACTGCATCTTTCATCTCTACCTTCTGGATTTCAGCAGTATCGTCCACAGTAAAGGAAACTTCTTCCGCCATCAGATAGCCATAAGGAGCCATTTCTTCACGAAGGGTATACGTCTCCCCGGCTGTGAGTCTTTCAATCAGATGTTCCTCACCCTTTACAGACTTCCATGTATCTACCACATTTCCATCCTTATCAAGCACCGTAAGCGTTGCCCCGGAAAGTTCCACGCCTGTCGTAATATCAGACTTCGTAAAGGTTACTTTTGTCGGCTGGTTCTTAAATACAGATTCCAGCTCTACCACTTTCACATCCTGTCCCTGATATTTGGCAGTCACTTCCAAAGTCTCAAAAGAAGAGACATACCCTGCCGGAGCTGCAAGTTCTTTGATATAGTAAGTACCAAATGGAAGGTCAACGTCAAATACTGCCCTTCCATCTTCCCCACTGACTGCTTTTCCAAGTAAGGTATCTGCCTTCACAATCACTTCTTCATGTGTCAGAATATCTTCTTTTGCATAGATGCCAAACTCTGCACCTGCCACAACCGTTTCTGTCTCTGCATCCTGTTTTACTACGGACACTTCCACTTTCTGGCGGTCATTCTCAAAGGTTGCTGTCTGCTCGATGACTGGTGTTTTCTGGTCTTTGTATTCAAATGTTACTGTCTGTGCTTCTTCGTTTAACACAAAGCCCTCTGGTGCTGTCTTTTCAACAATCTTATAGGTTCCAAGTGGAAGGTCGGTGATCTGTGCCTTTCCATCCTTATCCGTGGTAACAGTTCCTACCAGTTCCCCGGAAGCATACTCCAGGATACGGTTTCCGTTATCATCTTTCTGGAAGTCTGCTGTATAAATATCTTCTGCAGCATACATCTCAAAGACTGCTCCCTCCAGAGTTTCTTTCTGATAAGTAAAGTCATCTTTATAACCATTTAAGACCTCACCCTGTTTTACGATGTTCAGTTCTCCCTTAACCGGATGATTCTCGTATGCGATCTCAATGATCACATCGCCGGAAGTTCCGTCCATCTGATATGCTGTATTGGAATCTACATCTACCTCATAGTAATTCTCATTGAGCGTATATCCATAAGGTGCGTTCACTTCCTCAATACGGTAATGTCCAATCTTCAGATTCTGTGGAAGGATTAAGTATCCCTGCTCATCTGTAAAATAAGATTTGTGTTTTACCGTCGTCGGATACGTTGTTACCTGCTCCACATACTTTTCTGTATCCAGGTTAAAAATCTTAAACTCCGTATTTTTCTGAAGGACTGCTTTCTTTGTCTCATCGTCCTGTTTGATGATCTTCAGCTTCGCTTCAAACTCTTTGTCAAGCAGCACTCTCCATACCTGCGGTGTAGTCGGATGATTTTCCGTAATCTGCACGATGAAATCATTGACCGGAGTGTAATTATGTGGCGTGGTTGTTTCACGGACGATGTAAGTTCCATAAGGAAGTGCAATACTGCGGGCATACCCTTTCTCATCCGTAAAGATCTCTGTTGCACCATTTTCCCCTATCACTACCGGCTTGACAGAATCAAAGTCATAGCTGCCATCTTCTTTTACTGTCAGGGATGATACCAGATAAGCGGTAAATCCTGCACCTTTCAGTAAATCGGCATCTGTCTTTCCGTTGTTCGCTGCCTTGATAATCTCAAATGGCTGCTTCATCACCTGTTCCAGAGACAGACAGTCACGCTTCACTTCCGCTACAAGATCACCCTCGTAGTTGCAGACCAGATCATGTTCTTCTTCATCTGCTAGGTAACCCGTTGGCGGAGTAATCTCTTTTACATAGTAATTACCAAGGTATAATCCATCTACGGAAGCCTGTCCATTCTTATCTGTTGTGAGAGTGGCAACCTGCTCGCCTGCTTTGTAGATCACACCAGTTGCTCCATCCGGATGGACAATATCCTCACGGGCATACAGTCCATAGACTGCCTTTTCTAAAGTAGCATCTCCCTGTGGAACAGCCTTCTTTGTTTCTTTGTCCTGCTTCTGTAAGGAAATCTTTGCTATCACACGCTCGTTTCTGAAGGTATGCTTAAATGTCAGTTTCGCTTCCTTATCGTTTGTATAAGAAAAAGTAAACGTATAGACATCATCCGCATTTCTCAGATAGCCTTCCGGAGCCTGTACTTCCTTTACATCATAGGAAAATCCCAGCGGCAGGTCTGCGGTAAACTTCGCCATTCCATCATTTCCAGTTGTCACTTTCTCAATCAGAGTGCCTTTCTTTACAACAACCGTTCCATCTGCATTTTTAATGTCACTGGCTGCATAAAGTCCAAAAATTCCTCCATCCAGAGGATTTTCTGTATCCTTATCCTGCTTTGTCACAATCACTTCTGCTTTCTGTCTGTCATTCGTAAAGGTTGTCTCAGAAAAAACAACATCTACATTCTGTCCTGCATAAGAAAGAGTGACAGACTTTTCTTCCCCGGCATTATAAAATCCGGTCGGAGCCTGTTTTTCTTTGATGATATATGTACCAAGATGCAGGTTTTTCAGAATGACTGCCCCATTCGAGTCTGTTGTCAGATTCTCTTTGACCAGATCACCCTTGCTGTAAACCTTGGCACCATAAGCAGTTTTAATATCTGCTCCGGCATACACATCATAAATCGCACCTTTCTGTCTGCGTTTCTCATACTTAAATGTTGTTCCATTCTCGGTGACATCTGCACCTGTCAGAACCTGACCTTCTTTATAAACAGTCAGCTGTCCCATCTGTTCTTCATCCGGAACAGTCACAGTCGTTGTTTTGCTGACTTCCAGTTTTACATTGTAGGCAGTTGCATTGATACGGTATCCTGTCGGAGCTGTAATCTCTTTCAGATATACGGTATTCTGTGTCTTAATGATCTGTACGGACGCTTCCCCATTCGCATCAGTTGCCGGTAACTTTGTGATCAAATTTGTACAGTTTGCATCACTGTATAAACCAAACACTGCACCAGACAGCTTTGCGTCTGCTTTTGCATCTTTTTTAATCACCTTCACACTTGCGTGCTGCACCCAGGTTACTTTGAAGTCCACATATTTCTCATCATCAACACCTTCACCAAATACCAGGGCCAGGTCCTGTGAACCAGATCCGGTACTGATCTTATACGCAGAATAATCTTTTGTTACACTGCCTTTCATCGTTGCAGACCAGTTTCCTGCGACATCCTGTACCTGTGTAAGAGGTGCAGATAAGTAAAACTTGGTTCCACCACTGATTTCCACTGCTTCGCCAGCTTTGCTTGTCTTTCCGGTTGTCACGTTGTGAAGTTTCACACCACTTGGAAGTTTCATTGTGATACTCTGCAGTTCATCTGCTTTAAAAATGATTTCCTTTGTTCTCTGGCTGTTGCCATCTACATAGGCTGTCACATCTGCATCAGAAAAACTCATATCTACATCTGGAATCTCCGGCTGTGAAATACAGTAATTATACAGTTTCATTGCAAGTGTCTTTGCTGTACCGCTTGCACCGGAAAAGGCAGAATCTCCACCATTAGCATAAGATGCTGCCAGATGTACCAGAATAAATCTGGCACCTGCACTTAGGTTTCCATATCCATTTTCCTCTGTGAAAAATCCTTCATCACCGGAAGCCTTTGTGCCATAGTAACAAACCTTTGCCAGCTTCTTACCATCACTGAGCTTTGTAATATCATAAGTACCACTTCCCGGACTGGATTTAGAAGGCTCCACGCAATATGCTGTTGCAGAAACATTACCAAACTGAACCGTATATTTGTAAGTCAGATAACTTCCATACCCGTAATCCGAATACTGATAACAGGTTCCTCTTGTTACTGTAACTTTCTTGGTACTCTGTGTTGCAATGTCTGTTGCCATGAAAGTAACCGCTTCTCCTTCTTCCATAGAATAAAGGTCGATACCGTTCTCCGCTGCCTGATCCATTACTTCTGAAACAGCCAGACCGGATTCTTCATCTGTCGTCACTTCCTGCTCATCTGTAAGATCAGTTACAATTTCTTTTGACCCGTCCGAATCAGCATCTTCATCCGCATTACCGGAATCTTCTGTTTCACCGGCATTTCCTTCACCAGCTGTATTTTCAGAAGAACTCTTTGTCTGTTCTTCTGTTTCTGGCTCTTTTACCGTAATGTTTCTGCTTACTCTGTAAGCTGGGTGACCGCTGACTGGCTCTACTGCATAGACAGCTTTGTAGGTATCCGGTGTATGTGCGTCAAAATCTGTACCGGCTTCACTCTTTGCTTCATGGAATAAAACTTTCACCCTTTTTTCATTCACGCCCTCTATACCGGACAGATCGACTTCCACCTCAAATTCTTCTCCATAGGGAATCTCAATATCCTTTGCTTCCACAATTTCGTCTTTGTCAAGAGTATCCTGCACATCCTGCAGTTCCGGATATTGCTGTTCAAATGAAGTTGTCTCCGGTTCTAATTCAGAAGCAGAAACCGTGACTGGTTGAACGATAACAGACGCCAAAGTTGCAACTGCCATAAATCCCGACAAGAATCTTTTAAATCGCATTTTCATTTTGACTGAGTCCTCTCTTTCTTCGATAATTTACTCCACTTTCGTTCAGGCTTACACCTGCATGAATCAATCATAGAAACCACCTCCCTTGTGTCTTGGATTGACTTTTAAATAAAAACAGGATTGAGCTATTAAGCCGCAAGAGGTAATTCGTAATCATTCCTGCCAAGGGTGCCTCTCATCCATTGCCCTTCACGTTGCCACCGAATACCCGCCGCCAGATGCGTAGCTGGGAAATTCAGGTATCCTCTTGCTGCTGATATGAAATTGTCAAGGTTCACTTTTAGGGGGGAATTTATTGTTTTGAATTAAAATAGACATTTGCCCCTCCACTAACCGCATGTGTGAAAGGGCAAAAATTAACCTGTTTGAAATTTTTTTATAAAATTTTTTTGAAACAGCAAAAACTTACAAAGTTTCCAGCCTGTCTTTTAGTTTCTGCAATACTTTGTTTTTCCTGTTTCTGATTGTCTTTGTACAACACCCGAAATACTGTGCTGTTTTTTTAACTGTGTACTCTTCAAAAAATAATAATCTTATCAATTCCATTTCTTCTTCAGACAAATATTTCAGTGCTTCCTGCAGCTCTTGTATTTCTGACACCCTGATGACTATTTCTTCTGGTGATAATATATGCAAATAACTGTTGTAACTCGTTTCTCCTACTTTTTCTATTCCGCATACACCATTTTTCTGCATTTTTTCAAGCTGGTATCTTTCTTTTCTTCTTGACTGGTACCATGCCAGATATACGTCTCTGGTAACTTCTACGAGAGTTTCATTTACACGCAGCACATACCGTTGTCTTTCCTTTGGTTTTTTACCACGCATCTTTTATTCTCCCTTCTGAAGCACTCCGGTCAGTCTGCCTGCATTTCTTCTCATTTTCTGCTTTGCCTGTGAAATACATTTTGATACTGCCGGTTCTGTAATTCCAAACACCCGTGACACTTCTCTTTGTGTCCGTTGCTGAAAATAAATTTGATGGATCACCTGTCTCTGCCGTTCAGTCAGCAGATCCATGAATTCTCCAATAGCTTCTTCTATAATCAGTTTTTCAAGTACATTCTGCCTTTTATCCACCAATTCGCACCAGCCTTCTGAAATATGGCTGTATGAAATGCAATTATTATGTTCTCGTGCCTCCCTGTTCCTGCACAGCCGATCTTCACCTTCTAATATCAACCGCACATACCAGGGCTGATTATCAAAAAAATCTTCCTTAACAACTGTTATTTTTCTTCCTGCTTCATATACATAATCTCGACAGGTAAATAAAGGAAAAACCGTTCCATAATCACCTGCACAATAGAAAATATATCCTGTCTGATATGCAATAATTTCCGCACCATCTATCAGTCTCTGCTTTACAACTGCCACATCGTTTTCTCTTAAATACCTGGCGGACGGAACCTTTCTTCTTTCTTCCCTGTTACCTACAACCTGTTTCAATTCCTGCAATGTCAGCATAATTACCACCCTTCTGCCTGCCGGCAACAGGTGCCCATCAGCAGAAAGGATAGAATTATTACTGATCTACTGGCAAAAGGGCAGTAAAAAACAGCTTCCGGCACACCCGTTTTTTTTAACGAGAGCCTGAAACTTCCTTACTGCCCTTTCTGCTAATTTACAGCATCCTCTATTTTATTTTCCGTCTGATGTCCCGGTCAGACTTCTTTGCATTTCTTTCCGTTTTTATGTTCTTTTCATTTTCCATCAAAACAGAATAGTCTCCCATTGCATCATAGGGACACTGCTTCCGATAGATTAAATTTTCTTGTCTGGTCATCAATCCTGTCTCCCTTCCTTGTTTCTGTCTCTTTCTCTCTGTTTGCTATTTTAACAGCACAAAAAACTATTATCCTTAGCATATATGGGGAGTTTTTTTGTTTTACACCCCATATATGGTGAAATTTCACCTGTACTCATTAAAACTGTCTATCAGCGAATCTATTGTCTGCATGATAATTTTCTGCTCTTTCCATTCCATCTTCTGAATACGATAAAATACTTCCTCAAACTGCTTTCTTTTTTCTGCATCGTCCCCCTCTTTTCCCATCAGGATATTGGCATCTGTTTCCAGGATCTCAATCATCTTCCTGAAAATCTCAACAGACATTGCCGTTTGCCCTCCTTCTATCCTGCTGACCGTATTGACACTGATACCTGCTTTTTCCGCAAAAGATTCCTGTGACAACTTCATTTCCTGCCTGCGTTTTCTGATCCGTTCTCCCAATTCAATAAGTTCTGTGGAAATTGCACGATTGCTCAATACGGTGTCTCCTTTCCTGCAATTTATCCCAGCTTTACGACATTGTGTCGCAAAGTTTCCAGAAAAAAAGCAGCTAATTTTGTCTTAGCTGCTTTTCAAAAGATCTATTTCATTTTATTCTCGGTATTTTATGTATTCCTGTAATAACTGTGAGCAGGAAAACACTAAGATAAATAATTGCCTGTCCAATCATTGCCAGCAGTACGACACTTCCTATCAATCCTCCGATCAGAAAATTCATTGTCCATACTGCCAGTGTTCCTCCAAGATCAAAACCTCTTGGAACCATCCAGACACACATTTTTCCAATTCCAAACGGTATCCCCATCAGAAGCAACAGCAATAAATAATTGCACTTCCCATCCTGGATACAAAGCGGTCTCAGCACTGCAAACAATACAGCAATCACCAGTACTGGCACAACAACTTTTTTTATCATATTTCTCATGTTCCTTTATCCTCCATACATATCGTGATTAACCTCTGCCTGATAATAGCTGTTTATCGTTGCCGGGGCATTATACAGGGCGGTCAGAACATAGGCTTTAATATTCCCGACCTTGGTTGTATTTCGATTCAGACAAAACAGCACGTATTCGATATGCGAATAGTTCAGTTTCATAAACCTGCTTTTTACCAAAGCAACTGGTTTTTCTACTCCCGCAATGCGAATCATACTGTCCTCCGGCATCATCATAACTTCGATCATCAACTCCACCAGTTCATCTACATCTTCCTTGGCATGATATTGATAATCTATGTTTTCGTGAATCACTTCACGATATGCTCTCATCTCCTCCATCACATCTTTTTTCTTTAGGAAATTATTTGATGTGATTGGATAAGATTGATTTATCTCAGTTTCACTAATATCAGTCTTGTTAATATCAGTATTATTAGATTGTGATTTCGGACATTCTGGATTTGTGATTTCCACTATTCTGGAATGATGATTTTCACTATTTTTGAATTGTGATTCTGGAAATTCTGGATTTGTGGTTTCCACCATTCTTGAATTGTGATTTTCACTATTCTGGAATTGTGATTCCCCATAATCCTGAATTGTGGTTTTCACTACTCCTGAATGATGATTTTCACAATTCAGAGAAATGCCTGTTTTCCCCTTGTTTTCTGCTTCTTGTTGCAAATCTGCACATTCCTTATGTCTTTTCTGTTTCGATTGCAAATCTGCAATTTTTTTATGATCTTCCTGCTCAGATTGCGGATCTGCACAGCTACCTGTCGGCTTTTGATCTGGAACCTCTCTAATCATAAAATTTTTCACATAAATAACATTCGGTTTTCCCAGTCCCAGACGTTTCTTCTCTATCAATCCAATCCCATTACTGCTGTCCAGCTCTTTCACCAGCTTCACTGCCTTTTGAGTTCCGCAGTTCATCAACTCTGCAATTTCTTCCACAGTGAAGATAATGTATACTCTGTCCTCTGAATCCAGCCATCTATTTTTAATGCTCAGGCTCATACGGTCCAACATCAGACCGTATAACACCTTTGCTTCACAAGAAAGAGTTTTAAAGCAGGATTCTGTAAACAGCACTTTAGGGACACGATAGAAGCTGTATTGTTCCGCTTCCATCCCTGTAAAATAATCAAACTGTATCTTCTGCATCTGCTACTCCTTCTTTGTTTTCTTTCCATTTATCCAAAAGCATAAAAATGACTTCTTCTATCTGTTCTTTAGAATATGTCTCTGGAAAATAATTGCCGATTTTTTTTGCCGGAATCGTCACATTGATTTTACTGTTTTCTTTTTTCAATAAAACGGCATAGATATAACCCTGATTTAATTTTCCATTTGCACTGCATTCCTTTAATTGTTCTGCCTGTTGTTTTGACGGAAAGATATTACTGTTGACAATTCCTTCCAGAAGCCATTCCTGTTCCTGTGGTTTCAGATAAGACAATTTTTCTCCCACTATCATAGGGATTTTATTATCGTCCACATATTCCAATAATCCATCTGATAATGAAGCCAGACGGATATATCTCTGCACGGTTCTTCCACTGTCCCCGGCTGTTTCACCAACCATATCTGCCGTATATTTTTCACCTTTACTTCCTTGGTGCTTCATAGCATCATATTTCATCTTATAGGCATGGGCCTTTTCACTTGGCAGAATATTTTCACGCTGAATGTTGGAATCGACCATAATAATGACCGCTTCATCATCCGTATAATTTCGGACAAGAGCCGGCATGGTTGTCTTTCCGCATAGTTCACAGCCTCTTTTTCTTCTGTGCCCGGAAATCATCTCGTATCCACCCTCGGATCGAGGTCTTACCAGTGCAGGAGTCAAAACACCATAAGTTTTAATACTCTCTACGGTTTCAGCCATTTTTTCGTCATCGTTTACATGAAACGGATGATTTTTAAAGGGATAGAGCTTTGCCAGATCTATTTCCACAACCTGGTTCATACTCTTTTCCGGTGTTTCCTCTAATCCCAGTAATTCATCATAAGAGGTAAGCTGAATATCTTTTTTCGGTCTACGCATGTTTCAACACCTCCTGAACCAGTTCCAGATAGCTGTCTGCCCCCTTGCTTTTTCCATCATAGGCAAAGATGCTTACACCCTCCGATGCTGTTTCTGCAAGGCTTTCTGTTCTCGGAATCGTCTGCTCAAAAATCCTAATGTCACTTCCGTATGTAGTTTTGATTGCCTGTTTGTTTCTCTTTGCATTATTGTAACGGCAATTATCCATTGTGAATAAAATGCCTTCTATCTGTAAATCCGGATTGAACCTCTGATGGATTCCCTTAACTACTTTCAGTAATTCCATGAGTCCATCTGCCGCATAATATTGTGGCTGCACTGGAATCAGAACACTGTCCGCTGCACTCAAAGCATTGAGCGTCAGCATTCCCAGGGATGGCATACAGTCAATCAGAATATAATCATACTCATCCTTCAGCAGTTCCAGATACTCTTTCAGCACCTTTTCTCTGTCCTCTACTGTAAATAAAGACATATCCATTCCGGCAAGCAATTTATTGGACGGAATTAGGTCAACACCTTCTTCATGGTGCAGAATTGCTTCTTTCGGATCAAATTCCAGTCCCATGATAATGTTCTCCATCATGCTTTTTAATGTTACCTTGAGATTTTTAGGGAATCCCAATCCCATTGTCAAGTGCCCCTGTGGATCAGCATCTACCAGGACTACTTTTTTCCCTGACTTCACCAGTCCGGCTCCCAGATTGATTGTTGTCGTTGTTTTGGCTACTCCGCCTTTCTGATTTGCAATAGCAATTACTTTACACATATACTTTCCTCCGATTTACTCTTTTTCTTCTACTTCAACATAAACACGAAAATATTTGTTTGTTCCTTTATTCGCATAAGCATCCGATACTTCCAGAATATCCAATTCTTTATGCTTTTCCAAAATACGACGGAACCATTGAATATCCTTTAAAGTACCCTGTAATCTAATTTTCAGCATACATATCCTCCCAGTCTTTGTAAAAACAATACTCTGGATAACGGATTTTAATGGCTTCCCAAAAATACCGGGCATATCCGCAGCAAAACAGATCTTCTACGGTATAATACTGACACTCTTTTAACTGATCTTCCTCTGCTTCATAATCTCCGACACTTGGTGTCCCATTGCAGTAAAGATTAAATGCCATGCGGACGATCCGTAAACTTCCACTGGTCTGCCAACCTTCCTGCAGGGATTCCGTTTTTACACATCCAGTTTTAAAATTATAGATTTTATTCACATTTTCTCTTGTGTCTCTGTCGATACCCAGGCAATAAACCAGAGCCTGATGGTAGACATCCTGATATCTGCATTTTTTCAGATATTCCATATAAAATTTTTCGTGTTCCTTGCTCTTGAAAGTAATTGTGCGAGAATTGCTATTCTCTGCTCTTAACGCTGTGTTTGTCATTTTCATTTTCCTCCTGAATTTTTAATATTTTGGTATAAAAAAGACACTCCATTTCTGGAATGCCCCATAAAAAATAGGGACACCCGCTTTTAACAAGTATCCCTATAATCTATCAATGATCTGATAGCTCTCTATTCATTTTCATATTCAAGATTCTTTGTGTTCCCCGTCCCGAGGTCTAACGCAACAACAACGGTTACTTTCTTCACAAGGCTCTTTTCTTTGTGAT
>OLQU01002065.1_pt1 | contig 11953 bp, 6 predicted proteins | sample 1672271 | NCBI WGS metagenome assembly OLQU01 (sample SAMEA3136666, study PRJEB25190) | human gut metagenome | biome: human gut; feature: human-associated habitat; material: faeces | place: Austria | collected 2013 | reverse complement strand
GAAAACTTGTGAGCTTCTATATAGTCGGTCATTTTTTACTCCTTAGATAGATATTTTTTATCATTATATCACTGTTTATTGTTACGGATATAGTAATATTATTTTTTGTGGCTATAACTGTTTGATTGTTCTCATCCCAATCAACGTCTGCATCTAAGGCTTCAAAAATCCCCCGCATAGGAACCATAGTTCTGTTATCTTCTATAAACGGATACATATCAAGGTTTATTTCATTATTATTTATGTAGACTTTTATTTCGTCGTTATAACTTAACTTTTCAGAACCAAAACAAGTTAGAGACATCATTAATACTACAATTATTATACTTACAAAACGTATACATTTCATTTTACTTCCTCCAATCTGGTGAATATTTATCCATTATATCAGGATAACTACTATACTCTACATCTTTATTAAATTTATTTGATACTGATACTAATAACATCCTTAAATCAAGAGATTTGTTTGAAACTGTATAATTCGCATTACCCCACATTATTGAGTCAACACATGCTGAATACTTTCCTTTGTCATGTAAATCTCCAAGTCTCAATCCATGACCGGTTTCATGAACACAAACATATTGATACCGATCATATTCTGTAAATCTATTAACAAATTGGGATTTATGATAATCAAAATCTACTATGTATGTTTTTTTACCAGGTTTATGAGAAACATATCCTGAATTTTCTCTACCTTCTCCAGCTTCTTCTACCATACTTTCATAGCTTAAAAGTTTATATTCTTCAACCTTACATTTATTTTTGTCAAATTCAATAACTTTCGTATTTATAGTAATTCCATCAACCTCTCCTGACCAATATTCTTCAATGCCTTCAATGCATAATTGTTTATATGTTTTACCTGTACTTTCAAACACTTCGTCACATCTATCACCAGAAAATTCAGCTCTAATAATTATATTTACATTATTCCCATTTATTTCATATCCTACACTAGGAATAATACCATTATTACTTATTATATTATCAATTAAATCATCTTCAGATAAGAAACCATCCTTATATGCCTGAATAGCCGAATCCATATTTTTTTGTTCTTGTTCTGTATATTGCAACGATTCATCTAAAATTGAATTATCCTTATACCAATATCCAGATTCTAACCCACTTGGGTCAAAAAAATTCACAGGATTATTACCACAGTATGCGTACCAGTTCAGTCCGTCCATTACCGGGTCTTCTTGTGTGAATCTTCCTGTTTCCGGGTCATAGTAACGGTTCCTCAAGTATATCAATCCTGTCTCTTTGTCTGTATACTGGCCGTTATATCCGTATACTGTTCCCGTTACTTCCTTTGAGCCTCCAAACGCGTCATACTCGTATCTCGTCAGCATCTTTGTTTTTGTGTTTTCTAAACCTGTTATGTCTCCGTGTGCATTATACTGATAATAACTTATTCCCGCATTATCTTTCTGCGCTATCAGGTTTATTCCCATATAGTATACCGTTGGATTCTCTCCAGCTTCGCTCACTATATTGCTTCCATCCCAGCGGTGGGTCGTTGTCTTTCCGTTTACCGTTTTGCTCTCTCTTCTTCCTATCGGGTCATATTTATATATTGCTTCCGTCTTGTCGCTTTTCATTCCTATCAGCTGGTTTCTTCCGTTATAGCTATAATACCTTACATATTCCTCGTTTTCAAAATATCCTTTTCCCAGCTCTATTTCTCTTTCCTCTCCCTCTATTACTCCGTCATACTCTTCTATTCCTTTAAACAATAGGTTTCCGTTGTTGTCATATTCGTATGATGTTATCTTCTCATACATGCTGTTTATCGGATTCGTCTCCCTTTCCTCTTTCAGCCTATTGTTCTTATCATATTTATATTCTATCTCCGACGCTTCCTCGTACACATCGCTGTTTGACTTTAATATCCTGTTTCCTCTCGTGTCATACTGATAATATGTATTATTATAATCCCATTCATCTTCTTTGGGCGAAACTACATTTTCAGTTATCAGCTGTCCTATTCCATCATATCCATAGTTTGTTATCTCCTGTCCCGACGCTTTTACAGTTTGATTTCCTGCCAAGTTATAGCTGTATGTATAGCTCTGACCTGAACTATTTTTCATCTCTGTCACCAATCCGGCTTTGTTATATGTATACTCGCTTGTTATATTCCACCTTGTCTCCTTTGTCAGTCTTCCATTTGCATTATACATATACCCTGCGCTTACTGTTCCGTAATCTACTTCTATCAGTCTGTCCAATATGTCATATGTATATGACCCTGTCAGTATTGTGTTTGTTCCTGCTTTTTGTGTATAATTTTTCCTGTTTCCGTTTACGTCATAACTATATGTATTCTGAATATTCCCTTGGCTTTCTGTTTTCATATAGCCATAGTCGTCATAGGTGTATTTTATCTCTTCCTTTCCTTGTTTGGTTGATATCAGAAGATTATTCTTGCTGTATGTATTGATTATATCTTCATCTCCTGTCACCTTGCTCGTCAAAACGCTTCCATACGCATTATACGTATTTACTGTTTCATTTCCGTTTTTGTCCGTTTGTTTGGTTGGCAGTCCCATCAGGTTATATTCACTTATCACGTCCTGTCCCAGCGCGTCTGTGGCTTTTGTCACATTTCCAAATCTGTCATACTCATAGGTTTGATACGTTGCTTCTTCCGGCAGGGTTCCATACAAATCTTCTATCTTGCTTGTCTGACCGGTTACCATTTTTACCACATTCCCTGCTCCGTCATACGCATACTGCGTATATATGTCCCGCTCACCATCGTTTATCCTCACCGATACCAGCCTGTTGCGGTTATCATACTCGTTTTCTGTCTCAGTATAGCTTGAAGCTGTCACCTGCTGCTTTGTTTTTATCACGTTTCCGTTTGCGTCATAATATGTCAGACTTTTTGTGGTTGTCGTTTCATCAAACGGCGCTTCGCAGGCTATTGCTCTTCCCAGTATATCATAACATACCGTTGTTGTATTGCCTTCATAGTCTGTGCTTGTCAGAGCATTTCCGTAATCATCATACTCAGCGGTTACATAACTACCGTCCGTCTGATATACTTTAGTGGGCTTACCCATATAATTATATTCAGCTTTGCTTGTATAGCTTCCCAAATTCTCCATATAAGTTCGTCCGCCAAGAGTCTCCGTCACATTCCCGGCATAGTCGTACTTATATGTGTTTTTGTTCAGCACTGTATCGGTTCCGTGCTTATAGTAAGTCTCTGACACTTTATTTCCAAATCCGTCCAATACAGTTTCAACTGTCGGTTTCACATATGTCTCATCCCCTGTATATGTCGCTGTAACCGTTTGGCTTGCTCCGCCCAGCAGGTTTATATTCTGAGCAGTCTCTTCATCGGTCAGAAATTTATAGTATGCTCCGCTATACCCTGCTGAAATTCTTATTTGGGACAAGCCTGTCACATCAACAAGGGTTCCTTTTGTCTTTCCATACGTCATTTTTTCAGTAAAATATACGCTGTTGTCGTCCTGAACAGCTGCATCATAGTTCCTCGATGATTTGCTGTAGAATAAAACTGTTAGCTTTTTAGCATTTGAAGGAACGTTTACTATATTAATTCCCTCACCCAAACTTTGGTATCCCTCTCCATAACTATATTGATAGTTGATTTTATCTAAAACTGTATCATCCTCTTTGCTGGTTTGAGTCTTTATTCTGTCGAACTGGTCATAAGTATAATTTTCCTTTACAGCCTTTCCTCCGATATCCTGATATGCTGTTTCGCTTACTTTTCTGCCGTGGTTATCGTATTTATATTCTGCAGCCAGCTTGTTTAAATCATTATCAAAATAAATCTTATCCATATAGCCAAGCGGAGAATAGTCTTTTGTTGTTACATATCCGTTTTCATCAGTAACCGTAACACTGTTGTCAGAAACGTTATAGTCTATTTTTTTGTTTGTTTCATCAGGATTTATTTGTCTGATCACCCTTCCTAAGTTATCATACCAATATACAGTTGTATTCCCCATAGCGTCAACAGACGATGTTAAGTTGCCCAGCCAGTCATAATTCTGCACTGTTGTCACCGACTTACTGCTGCCGTCATTATCTTTAACGTTATTAACGGTTGTCGTTATGCTGAATGAGCCGTCAGGATTATATGTATAGCCAAACTCTGTAGTAAGCGGTTCTCCTACTGTAGGTGTGACAGTTTGGCTTGCTATGGTACCATCGCTATTATATGTATATGAAGTAACTGTCTTTTGAGAGCCGTTTTCAAAAACTTCTGACTTTAAGATACTTTTTCCGCCCCTGCCTCCTTCAGCGCTTTTGCCGCCCCGCTGATGGTATTCCCGGTGGTGTAAATGTCGTCCACCAGCACGATGACCGCTCCCCTTACCCCTTCTGAGGCCTGGAAAGCGCCGTGAAGATTCTGCCGCCGGGCCCGGTGCCCTAGCTTCTTCTGAGGCGTGGTATACCGCACTCTTCGCAGCAGCTTATCTGCCACAGGGATCCCGGTGAGACGTCCAAGCTCCCGGGCCAGGATCAGCGCCTGGTTGTAGCCTCTCTGCCGCTCTTTCTTAGGATGCAAAGGCACCGGAACCAGAAAGTCCGGCGCCCATCTATAGAGCTCCTCTTCAAACCGGCCCGCAAGCTCCCGGGCATAATAAGCCCCAAACGCTCGCTGATTGTGGAATTTAAACCGGTAAATGGAGTCGCTCACCGGCTTCCTGTGAAGCCACAGGCCGTATCCTCTGTCATAGTAATGATGTGTATGCCCGCAGTCCGCACAGTATTCCTCCTCATTCCCGGCAAGAGGCTGACCGCACTTCATACACCGGGGCTCCTCCACCACAAGCCGGTTGATCTTTTTCCTGCAGGAAGGGCAGATCCCCTGCCGGAAAGCCCGGCCGCAGAAAGGGCACACCTCCGGCCACAGCAACTTCAGAAAAAATGCTTTTATCTTTTTCACTCAAATTCCCGGATCCGTTCGGCCAGGCTGGTATTGCGGTCCCGCTCCTCTGTGTTGCGGATCATTTCCCGGAATACCGCGTCGCTCCCCACTAATGTAACGCATTTTCTCGCCCGGGTCACCGCGGTGTAGAGAAGATTCCTGTGATATAACTGCCGCGGCCCCTGGAGCAGCGGGATCACCACCGCCGGGTACTCGCTCCCCTGAGATTTATGTATGGTAATGGCATAGGCCAGTTCCAGTTCCTCCAGAAGCTGGAAGGGATAAGTGACCATCCGGTGCTCGTCGTATTCCACCGTCAGAGTCTCCTCGTAAGAATTGATCTGGCGGATGATCCCCATATCTCCGTTGAAGATCCCAAGGCCCTTGTCCACTGTCATTCCGTACCGGGTGCGGATCTCCCACTCCAGCTGGTAATTGTTCTTGATCTGCATCACCTTGTCCCCTTCCCGGAACAGCCGGTCTCCGTAAGCCCTCTCCTGCTTTCCTTCCTCCGGCGGGTTCAGATACTGCTGCAGGATCTGGTTCAGCCGCTCCACTCCCAGAAGGCCCTTGCGCATAGGCGTCAGCACCTGGATGTCATAAGGCCTGGCGTCCACGTAGGGAGGAAGCTTCTTCTGAATCAGGGTGATCAGGATGCTGATGATCACATTGGGATCCTGCCGCTTCAGGAAGAAGAAATCCCGGCTCTTGTTGTCCAGGGTTACTTCTTCTCCCCGGTTGATCTTATGGGCATTGATGACAATGTCACTCTCCCCGGCCTGGCGGAAGATCCGGGTCAGCATCACCACCGGGAAACAGTGGGAATCGATAAGGTCCTTCAGCACACTCCCCGGCCCCACGCTGGGCAGCTGATTCCGGTCTCCCACCAGGATCAGCCGGGTTCCCGGGATCACTGCCTTCAAAAGCGCGTGCATCAGCGGCAGATCCACCATGGACATCTCATCGATGATCAGCACATCTGTCTCCAGCGGATTCTCCTCATTCCTGTTAAATCCGCCCCGCCCTTCTTCCTCCGGGTTGCCGTTTACCTCCAGAAGACGATGGATGGTCTGGGCCTCATAGCCTGTGGCCTCTGTCATCCGCTTGGCTGCCCGCCCGGTAGGCGCCGCAAGAAGGATATCCATTCCCTCACTCTGGAAGAAATGGATCATGGCGTTGATGGTGGTGGTCTTCCCGGTTCCCGGTCCTCCGGTGAGGATCAGGATCCCCCGGCGGGCTGCCTCAGCCACTGCTTTCCTTTGCATCTCGTCCAGGGCAAGCCCCGCGTTCTCTTCAATGGCTCCGATCCGGCGGGAAAGCGCCTCCTCGTCCACCTGACAGCGGATGTTCAGGTCGTGGAGCATCTTGGCTGTGTTCAGTTCCAGGTAATAATAGTGGGCGGCATAGACCCGGGTTCCGTCCGCCCCTTCCTTCATGACCACCTTTTTCTCCATGGCCAGATCCATCAGATATTTCTCAATATGCTGGATCTGCACCCCCAGAAGGTTTCCCGCCCGGGCCAGCAGATCCCCCTGCCGGAGATAGACATGGCCCTCCCCCACGCTCTGAAGCAGAGTATAGAAAATGCCGCTGCGGATGCGGTAGTCAGAGTCCGTATGGATCCCCACCCGGGCCGCGATCTCGTCGGCGGTCTTGAAGCCCACCCCCGCCACCTGGTCCGCCAACTGGTAAGGGTTCTCCTCGATGATCCGGTACACATTGGCCCCGTAGTGCTGATAGATCTTCACTGCCAGCGCCGTGGTGATCCCGTATTTCTGCAGGAAGATCATGGCCTGGCGCATTTCTTTCTTCTCTTCCACCTGAACGGCGATCTCCCGGGCCTTGCGCTCGCTGATCCCCTTGATCTCCGCCAGTCTCTCCGGTTCCTCCTCGATGATCCGGAAGGTGTCTTCCCGGAACTTCTTCACGATCCGCCCAGCCAAAGCGGCTCCCACGCCTTTGACGGCGCCGGAGCCAAGATAACGCTCGATGGACATCAGATCTTCCGGTTCGCACAGCTTCGCGCTGTCCACCTGGAGCTGGGTCCCGTACATCTTGTGGACAATGAACTCTCCGGTCAGTTCCAGAAGTTCTCCCTCCTCAATGTAGTGGAACTTCCCCACACAGGTCAGATCCCCATCTTCATTATTCAGATTGAATACCGTGTACCCGTTGTCCTCATTGCGGTACACGATGTGCTCTACATATCCTTTGATCGTTTCCATTTATCTCATCAGTATTCTTTCCGTCCGCTCATGAATTCCACAAACTGCCCCGTCCCGATGGCCACCACCTTCATAGGGTCTTCCGCGGTCATGGTGTTGATGCCTGTCCGCTCCTCGATCAGTTCCTCCAGTCCCCGGAGCATGGAGCCGCCTCCGGTGAGAACGATCCCCCGGTCCAGGATATCCGCGGAAAGCTCCGGCGGCGTGCGCTCCAGCACGCCGATCACCGCCTCCACAATCTGTCCGGTGGTCTCCCGCAGGGCTTCTTCTGTCTCGGAAGATGTGACCGTCACCGTCTTGGGCAGGCCGGTGACCAGGTTCCTGCCCCGCACCTCCACCGCTTCCTCTTCGATCAGCGGATAGGTGGTCCCGATCTTGATCTTGATATCCTCCGCGGTGCGCTCGCCGATCAGCAGATTATGTTTCTTGCGCATATACCGCACAATGGCCTCGTCAAAGTCGTCCCCGGCAAGCTTGATGGAGGTGTTCACCACCGTTCCCCCCAGGGAGATCACCGCGATATCCGTGGTGCCGCCGCCGATGTCCACGATCATATTGCCGCAGGGCCTGGAGATATCAATACCTGCGCCGATGGCCGCCGCCACCGGTTCTTCGATCAGGTTCACCTCCCGGGCTCCCGCCGCGTAGGTGGCCTCCTCTACCGCCTTTCTCTCAACCTCTGTGACGCCGCTTGGCACACAGATGCTGATCCTTGGCTTCTTGAACGTCCGCTTGCCCATGGCCTTCTGGACAAAATATTTGATCATCTTCTCCGTCACGGTATAATCGGAGATCACGCCCTGTCTCAAAGGCCGGATCGCCACAATATTCCCCGGGGTCCTGCCCAGCATAAGGCGGGCCTCCTCCCCGATGGCCTTGATGGCGTTGGTATCCCGGTCAAATGCCACTACCGACGGTTCCTTTAAGATCACGCCCTTGCCCCGCACATAGACAAGGACGCTGGCTGTCCCCAGATCAATTCCAATATCTACCGACATTTACAATTCCCCTTCCGTCCTGCGATCTGTCTTATTTATCATCTTCTTCATCAAATCTCTTCTTTTGTCTGAAACCCGGACTGCGTCTACACTCCGGGTTCCTGAAATCCTATTATAAGCATATTTGGGGAAAATGGAAACCCCTTATTCCTTAATTCTTTCTGAAACGGACTGCACGCATGTCGGAAAAACGCCCTATCTGTCGAGCATTGCGCGGATGTATTTCCCCGTGTAGGACCGGGGACAGTCCGCCACTTCCTCCGGCGTTCCCTGGACAATCACCGTTCCGCCGCCGTCGCCGCCTTCTGGTCCCATGTCAATGATATAGTCCGCCGTCTTGATCACATCCAGGTTGTGCTCGATCACGATCACCGTGTTGCCGTCCGCCGCCAGGCGGTGAAGGATCTCCGTCAGCTTGTGCACATCGGCAAAATGAAGTCCGGTGGTGGGCTCGTCCAGGATGTAGATGGTCTTCCCGGTGCTCCGCTTGCTCAGCTCCGCCGCCAGCTTGATCCGCTGGGCCTCTCCTCCGGAGAGCTCTGTGGAAGGCTGCCCCAGCCGGATGTAGGAAAGCCCCACGTCATAGAGGGTCTCCATCTTTCTCCGGATGCTGGGCACATGGTCGAAGAAGTGAAGGGCTTCCTCCACCGTCATGTTCAGCACGTCGTAAATGCTCTTTCCCTTGTATTTTACCTCCAAAGTCTCCCGGTTATACCGTTTCCCGTGACAAACCTCACAGGGCACGTACACGTCCGGCAGGAAATGCATCTCGATCTTCAGGATGCCGTCCCCGCTGCAGGCCTCGCAGCGGCCGCCCTTCACGTTGAAGCTGAACCGGCCCTTCTTGTAGCCTCTGGCCTTGGCGTCCGGCGTGGCCGCGAAAAGATCCCGGATCAGGTCGAAGACGCCGGTATACGTGGCAGGATTGGACCGGGGCGTCCGCCCGATGGGAGACTGGTCGATGGCGATCACCTTGTCCAGCTGCTCCATCCCCTTGATATCCTTGTGCTTCCCGGGGATGGTCCGGGCCCGGTTCAGTTCCCTTGCCAGCCGCTTGTACACGATCTCGTTGATCAGGGAGCTCTTCCCGGATCCGGAAACTCCAGTAACACAGGTCATGATCCCAAGAGGGATCTTCACGTCAATATTCTTCAGGTTATTTTCCCTGGCCCCGGTCACCTTAAGCCACCCTGAAGGTGTGGCCCGGTGATCCGGCACCGGGATCTTCTTCCTGCCGCTTAAGTAAGCGCCGGTGATGGAATCCGGATTGGCCATGATCTCCTGAGCCGTCCCGGCGGCCACCACTTCTCCTCCGTGTTCTCCCGCGCCGGGACCGATGTCTACGATATAGTCCGCCTCCCGCATAGTATCTTCGTCATGCTCCACCACCAGGACCGAATTCTCCAGATCCCGCAGGTGCTTTAAGGTGGCGAGAAGTTTGTCATTGTCCCTCTGATGAAGGCCGATGCTGGGCTCATCCAGAATGTAGGCAACCCCCACCAGCCCGGAGCCGATCTGGGTGGCCAGCCGGATCCGCTGGGCCTCTCCGCCAGACAGGGTACCGGTAGCTCTCGACAGCGTCAGATAGTCAAGCCCCACATCCATCAGGAACCTGGTCCGGGCCTGGATCTCCTTCAAGATCTGGCCGCCGATCAGCATCTGCTGCTTGTTTAGTTTCAGCTTCTGCAGGAATCCCTGCAGCTTTTCCACAGAAAGCGCCGTCACCTCGGCGATATTCTTCCCTCCTACCGTCACCGCCAGGGCCTCCGGCTTCAGCCGCTGGCCGCCGCACTTATGGCAGGGGGTGATGCGCATGAACTCTTCGTATTCCGCCTTCATGGTCTCCGAAGCCGTCTCCCGGTACCGGCGCTCTACATTTTTGATCAGTCCCTCGAAGGCTACGTCATAGACTCCTTCCCCCCGCTGGCCCCGATAGTGGACCTTCACTTCCCGTCCGCCGGTGCCGTGGATCAGAAGATCCTGGATCTTCCTGGGATATTTCTGAAAAGGCGTGTCCAGGGAGAATCCGTACTCCTGGCTCAACGCGTCCAGAAGGGCATAGGTAAAGCTCTTCTTATCTGTACAGGACTGCCACCCCAGCACGGTGATGGCGCCCTGGGAAATGCTCAGGTTCTTGTCCGGGATCATCAGATCCTCGTCAAATTCCATCTTATAACCCAGACCAAAACATTCCGGGCAGGCCCCGAAGGGGTTGTTGAAGGAAAAGCTTCTTGGCTCGATCTCCGCAATACTGATCCCGCAGTCCGGGCAGGAGAAACTCTGGCTGAAATTAATGGGCTCCCCGTCGATCACGTCCACCGTCATCAGCCCTTCCGCCAGATGAAGCACATCCTCGATGGAGTCGGTAAGCCTTTTTTCAATGCCCGGCTTCACCACCAGACGGTCCACGATGATCTCAATGTTGTGCTTGATGTTTTTGTCTAGCTGGATCTCCTCTGAGAGCTCATACAGATTTCCATCAATACGGGCCCGCACATAGCCGCTCTTCCTGGCCCGCTCCAGAAGCTTGGCGTGGGTTCCTTTCCTCCCCCGCACCACCGGCGCCAGAAGCTGGATCTTGGTCCGCTCCGGCAGTTCCATGATCTGGTCCACCATCTGATCCACCGTCTGCTTCTTGATCTCCTTGCCGCAGTTGGGGCAGTGGGGGATTCCCACCCGTGCATAAAGGAGACGGAAATAGTCATAAATCTCCGTCACCGTGCCCACTGTAGAACGGGGATTGCGGTTGGTGGACTTCTGGTCAATGGAAATGGCCGGGGAAAGCCCCTCGATGCTCTCCACATCCGGCTTCTCCATCTGTCCCAGGAACTGGCGCGCGTAAGAAGACAGAGATTCCATGTAGCGCCTCTGCCCTTCCGCGTAAATGGTATCGAAAGCCAGAGAGGATTTCCCGGATCCGGAGAGACCGGTCAGGACCACCAGTTCATTTCTGGGAATATCCAGATCGATATTCTTCAGGTTATGCTCGTTAGCCCCCCGGATCTTGATATATTTTCTGCTGTCCTTTTCTTCCATGATCGTTGTCCTTTCCCTGCTATCTATTCTTTCAGCAGCTTCTTCAGCTCCACCATCTTATCACGCAGCTCTGCCGCTGCCTCGAAGTTCAGTTCCGCCGCTGCTTTCTTCATCTGTTTCGTCACATCCTGGATCAGCTTCTCCAGCTCCTTGGGACTCATAGACTCCGGATCCTTCTCCATCCGCAGCTCTTCCGCCGCCACCTTCCTGGAAATGGAGATCAGGTCCCGGACGCTCTTCTTAATAGTCTGGGGGGTGATCCCGTGGGCTTCATTGTATTCCATCTGCACTTTGCGGCGGCGCTCCGTCTCCTGGATCGCCAGGCGCATGGAATCTGTAATAGTATCCGCATACATGATCACATGGCCCTCCGCATTTCTCGCTGCCCGCCCGATGGTCTGGATGAGAGACGTCTCGGAACGCAGGAAGCCTTCCTTATCCGCGTCCAGGATGGCCACCAGAGTGATCTCCGGGATGTCCAGGCCCTCCCGCAGAAGGTTGATCCCCACCAGCACGTCAAATACATCCAGCCGCATGTCCCGCACGATCTGGGTCCGCTCCAGGGTGTCGATGTCGGAGTGGAGATACCGCACCCGGATCCCCAGCTCCTTCATATAATCGGTCAGATCCTCCGCCATCCGCTTGGTCAGGGTGGTGATCAGGATCTTGTTCTTCTTCTCTGTCTCTTTCTTCACTTCCGCCACCAGATCGTCGATCTGGCCCTCCACCGGGCGCACTTCCACCCGGGGATCCAGAAGCCCGGTGGGACG
>OLQU01002052.1_pt1 | contig 12019 bp, 14 predicted proteins | sample 1672271 | NCBI WGS metagenome assembly OLQU01 (sample SAMEA3136666, study PRJEB25190) | human gut metagenome | biome: human gut; feature: human-associated habitat; material: faeces | place: Austria | collected 2013 | reverse complement strand
CCGTGTCTCAGATCCGTCTTCCGCCACGCTGGTCTGGGCCAGCACATTGCCGGAGTGGTCCAGGATCTTGCCCCGGATCACCCGGTCCGCGAAAGAATCCTGGCGCTTATTATAAGGACTCCTGATTACTTCCTGGCTCTCAGCCACATTGAAATAAGCCATATATCCCATCATGGCGATAAAAAGCGCCACAAAGAGGTAGGTGACTCTAGCGAACTCTTTGTTTCTGGCGCGTTTTTTCCTGGCCAGGCGCTTTTCCTGCCGTTTTACTTCTTTGCGGTCTTTTCTGGACAGTTCCCGTTGCTGTTCTTTTCTTTGGAGCCGCTTTTGCGCCTCTCTCTGCTCGTAACCGTTCCTTCTTTCTTCTCTCAAGATCTTCCTCCTCGTCTTCCCGCAGGATATAAAGTCCCTGAATAATGCCAAACATAATGATCGTACTCAAAAGCGAACTTCCGCCGTAGCTTACCAGTGGCAGCGTCACTCCCGTGGAGGGGATGAACTTCGTCACGCCGCCCACATTGAGAAACACCTGGAAAATGTAGCAGGTGCCAAGCCCCAGAGCAACCAGTTTATAAAACATGGTATGAAGCTGCATGGCAATATTAAGGAACATCACATAACAGCTGACACATACCAGGATCATGCAAAGGGCAAAGATCAGCCCCATCTCTTCCGCGATAGCGGAGAAGATAAAGTCTGACACCGCTACCGGGATGGTCTCCGGAGCCCCCTGGAAAAGCCCCATACCAAACCAGCTTCCCGTACCGATGGCAAAAAGCGACTGGGCCACCTGATACCCGCCGTTGTCATAGGCCGCAAAGGGATCCTTCCAGGCCAGGACCCGGACGCGCACATGGTTGAAGAGATAATAGGCCACCACAGAGGCCGCGCTTCCCGCCCCCACCCCCGCCAGGATATAGAGAGGCTGGCGGGTGGCCACATAGAGCATCACCAGATATACCACGAAGATGATGAGAGCCGCTCCCAGGTCCTTGGACACCACCAGGATCAGCACATGGAAGGCCGCCAGCGCAGTGGTGACCACAATATTCCTAAACTCCAGAGACAGCTTGAAGCTGGACGCCACAAAGAATACGAACACGATCTTCACCAACTCCGAAGGCTGGATATTGATCCCCGCCACTGTAAAGCCCAGCATGGCGCCTCCGCTGACACGGCCCACCACAATGACCGCCGCAAGAGAGATGATCCCCACAATGGCATAGAAATTTCTCCACTCGGAGAACCGCTTGAACTTCCGGATCACCACCGGCACCACCAGGCTGATGGCAATGGCTCCCGCCGCGATCACAAACTGCTTCACCGCGCTTGCGTAATCCAGACGGGTCAGCATGATCATACCGATACAAAGCAGCATACACATATTGTTGATCACCAGCCTGGACACCTTTGGATAGATCAGTGTATACAGCAATATAGTAGCTCCAAACAGAACTACCTGCATGAGGTAGAACGCCAGAAGCCGGATATCGTTGGTCTCCAGGTACATCACCAGGAAAGCGATGATATGGATCATAAACATCAGCACATTCTGGTTCCGCAGCATCCCCTTCTTCTTGTCCGGATCCTGGAACCCGAATATGCTGAAACAGGTAAAGGTATACATTGTGATCATAAGGATCATCACATATTTTGAAAGCTCTACAATAATATTCAGCAATTCTCCACCTACTTTACGCCTCGTTTAAAATGTCCCCTGGTTTACTCCCCCTCCGGCGGCAGATCTTTCTCTCCCAGGACAAAGGTCCTGTAACACCGCTTCAGGATCCTTTCTGCCTCCTCTTTCGTCTCCAGAGTCAGGTCGATCCGCAGCCCGGCGGGATCCAGGCTCTCCACCTCATCCGCCAGGGAGATAAGATCCAGGGGCGCACAGTTATAGATAATATTATAGCAGTATCTGCAGCAGTTTTTTACAGGAAATTTCTTTTTCTGCCGGTCTTCCAGAAAAAGAAGACCCTCGGCACGGCTGCAGCCCGTACCGCTTTTCCGGATACAGTTGGCAGTGAGCATCACCGGCAGATACCCATATATAATAAGATAAGTTCCTTCCATCCCAAGCCGGGCCAGCTCCCTGCGGTTCAGTTCCACCGGCGCTGTGGCCCTCCAGATCCCATTCTCTGCCAGAAAGGATCTGCTCCTCTGGTTCCATCCATAGAGGTTGGCGTCCGAGTAGATCTTCTTCTCAAACCCCTGGTCCAAAAGCCACTGGCGGCTCTCCCAGTTGCGGATCAGCGCGCCGTCACAGACACGCGCCAGACCTTCATAGAATGTTCCAAATCTTCTGGCTGCGTCCTCCCGGAAAAGATGGGGCATGGCAAAAACAAGACCCTTCCCCTGGCTTTTGACATCCCTTAAGAATTCCTCCGGCTCTTCTGTAAGCGGGCCGTCCAGGATGATCTCTCCCACTCCCGGAGCAGCAAGAGCTGCTTCAAGCTGCCCTCTTGTCTCCACCCGGACCAGAAATCCGGAAGCCTTCTCCTGCGGGAAGGATTCTCGCTTTTTCTCTCTGTCAGACACTTCCGGCTCTCTTCGCTCCGCTAAGAGGACCGCTTCCTTCAGCCTGCCGATCCCTTCCCTTCGCAGGCTGTTCAGCGCCTGCATGGGAAGGAAGACCTCTCCTTCTATCCGGATCTTAAGATCCTGGAAGCAGAAAGGCTCGTCCCCGGTCTTTCGCATCTGCCGCTCCACCCGCTCCCGGTCAAGAGGCTGATTCTGAGCCTGCTGTACCAGATCGCCTTCCACCTCCACATGGATCTCCCCGTGATCCAGTTCCAGTTTAGCACGGTTTCCTGTGGAAAGTATTAATATCCCATTAATTTTTTCTTGGGTTTTCTCCCTGGGGATCTGGATCTTCTCATTCTGTGTGCCCTGGGGCCGCTGAAAGGAGATCATTTCCCGGCCGTTCCGCCGGTGATAATATCCGTCGCAGTAACCCCTCCGCCGGTATGCCCCCTGTAAGAGTTCCAGGTCCTTTTGATCCACCCGGAACCCTTCTTTCCCCTGGGCATAATAGAGATCTGTGTACTTCCGGTACATCCGGACAACCTGCCAGACATAATCCGGCTGTTTCATCCGCCCCTCGATCTTAAAGGAATCCACTCCTGCCTCGATCAGCTCCGGGATCAGGGAAAGGGCGCACAGATCCTTCATACTCAGGATGTCCTGCTGCTTTCCTCCTTCTACCCGGTAAGGCAGCCGGCAGGGCTGGGCGCACTGTCCCCGGTTCCCGCTCCTGCCTCCGATCAGACTGCTCATCAGGCACTGTCCGGAGTAACAGTAACACATGGCCCCATGGACGAAGCACTCCATCTCCAGGCCGCTCTTTTCCTTCATCCGCCGGATCTCCTCAAGAGACAGTTCCCTTGCCGGCACGATCCGGGTCGCCCCCCTGTCTTTAAAAAAGCGGGCGCCTGCTTCACTGGTCACCGTCATCTGGGTACTGATATGGACCGCCAGATCCGGGAACCGCTCCCGCACTAGATCCAGCACTCCCAGATCCTGGACGATCACTGCATCCAGTCCCTCCCGGTAAAAAGGCATAAGATATTCTTCCAGTTCTTCTGTCTCCCGGTCTTTGAGGAGCGTATTCACCGTCAGATACAGCTTTCTTCCCCGCAGATGGACATACTCCAGCGCCCGCAGAAGATCCTCCCGGTCAAAATTGGCCGCAAAGGCCCGGGCGCCGAACTGGCGCCCGCCCAGATATACCGCATCCGCACCGGCCTGCACCGCCGCCTCCAGACATTCATAGGATCCTGCCGGAGCCAGCACTTCTGTCTCTCTGTTCCTCATCTGATCTCAACCCTTCAAAAAAGGCTGTCCACTGACAGCCTTTACTTCTGTTTGTTCTTCATCTGTGTCTCAAGCTCCACGATCTTCATCTGAAGCTCCTTGTTCTCTTCCTTCAGCCTGTCCATGGCCTTCTCCGCATTCTCCAGCTTGATCTGAACGGAGATCAGCTCGTGCTTCAGGTCGTACATATCTTTGTCCTTGGCCTCGATATCACTCTCCAGCGAGGCCCCCTGCTTTCTCGCCTTGAAATAATCGTCCGCGATGTTCAGCGCCAGGAGGACGTTCCTGGTCTCGGAATTCTGCTTGCGATATCCTTCGCTGCTGCTGCATTCTTCGATCTTATGATTCAGATAGGTAGACACCTTCTGCAGGTACTCCTCACTCTCGAACCCGCTTAAGGTAAATACCTTTCCTCCGATCAATACTTCAGTATAATTTTTTGATGATGCCATAGAAGTCTCCCTGACCTTTCCTAATATCTGTGAACCTATTATAAACCAGTTTCCCGCAAAAACCAACTATTTTTCTTCATTTTCAGGGGAAATCCCCAGATGGGCGTAGGCCTTCTCCGACGCCACCCGTCCTCTGGGCGTGCGCTGGAGGAACCCGTTTTTCAGAAGATAGGGTTCGTACACATCCTCGATGGTTCCCCCATCTTCCCCGATGGCCGCCGCCAGAGTGTCAAGCCCCACCGGTCCTCCCTGGAACTTCTGGATAATGGTCAGAAGCAGCTCCCGGTCCGTCTGGTCCAGCCCGGATTTATCCACATCCAGAAGGTCCAAAGCCCCGTTGGCCACCTGCTCCGTGATCTTCCCGTCATAACGCACCTGGGCGAAGTCCCGCACCCGCTTCAGAAGCCGGTTGGCAAGTCTTGGGGTCCCCCGGGATCTTCGTGCCAGAGCATAGGCTCCCGCCTCGTCGATCTCCACCTCCAGCACCTGAGCTGAGCGCAGGATGATCTGCTTTAATTCCTCAATGGTATAGAACTCCAGCCGGTTGACCACCCCGAACCGGTCCCTTAACGGTGCCGTCAGCATTCCCGCCCGGGTCGTCGCCCCCACAAGGGTAAACTTAGGAAGATCCAGCCGGATGGAACGGGCGGTCGCCCCTTTCCCGATCATAATGTCGATGGCATAGTCCTCCATGGCAGGGTACAGCACCTCTTCCACCTGCCGGTTCAGCCGGTGGATCTCATCCACAAAGAGCACGTCCCCCTCCTGCAGGTTGTTTAAGATAGCCGCCATCTCTCCCGGCTTCTCGATAGCCGGTCCGGAAGTGATCTTAAGATTCACCTCCATCTCATTTGCGATGATCCCTGCCAGCGTGGTCTTTCCAAGCCCCGGCGGCCCGTAGAACAACACATGGTCCAGCGCTTCTCCCCGGGCTCTGGCCGCCTCGATATAGACCTTCAGCGTCTCCTTTGCCTTCTCCTGCCCGATATAATCCTCCAGAAGCTGAGGCCTCAGATGATTCTCGATCTTGATATCTTCTTCCAGATTTTCTGTTGTAATGATCCTTCTGCTCATAATCTATCTCACCGTTTCTTCTCAGAATGCCACGAATTTAAGCGCTGCCTTCAGCACCTCTTCCACTTCCATATCCTCTGAGATCTCTACCTGCTTCACTGCCTGCAGGGCTTCCGTACTGCCATATCCAAGCGCCACCAGCGCCTGCACTGCCTCTGTAGCCACGGCTCCGCCGGGTGCTGTGGCGCCTGCGCTTCTTCCCTCAGACGCCGCGTGCTCCAGCACATCTTCGATCCGCAGCTTGTCCTTCAACTCCAGGATCAGCTTCTCCGCCGTCTTCTTCCCGATCCCGGGCGCGGCAGAGATGGCCTTCACATCGTTGGACATCACCGCGAACCGCAGTTCATCCGGAGTCAGGCCGGACAGGATCCCAAGCGCCCCTTTTGGACCAATGCCGCTGACTCCGATCAGCAGGCGGAACACCTCCAGATCATCTCTGGTAAGAAACCCGTAGAGCTGCAGGGCGTCCTCCTTCACATTCAGATATGTATAAAGCTTCACGGTATGCCCGGGCTGGGGAAGCATTCCCAGGGCCTGTCCCGACATATAGACGCCAAAGCCTACGCCCCCAACTTCCACAACCGCTTTATCCGCCTCCAGGGCGGCAAGCTCCCCTTTGATAAATTCGATCATACTGCCTCCTAATAGAACTGAATATTCACAAGCCGCTTCAACATCTCACCTGCGGCCACGCCAATGAGAAACCCGGTCACCAGTCCGGCCACAAGGAGCACCGGCAGATAATAACCGACGCTAAATGTCTCCACCACCATCATAGCTACCACAAGCTGTCCCACGTTGTGGAAGACGCCGCCTGCCATGCTGATCCCCATGACGCTGAAATCCCCCGTCTTCTTCAGAAGAGCCATCACTGCCAGGCTCAGAAGCCCTCCCGCCAGACTGTAGAGGATGCTGAAATAATTTCCAAAAAGAAAACCAGAAAGCAAAATACGGACTATGGAGAGCAAAAACACCTCCGATAGCCGCATTTTATACAGTGCGATAACAATGATCAGATTGGCCAGCCCCAGCTTCACCCCCGGGATCCCAAGCTGAATGGGGATCAGGGACTCCACATAACTGAAGATCAGCGCCAGAGCCGTAAATACTCCAAAATAAGCCACCCGGTTCTTCATGGCCGCCTCCTACTGTGCAACCGCGTCATACTCGCTGCTCTCTGCGCTCTCCACCTCGGCCACAACCTGGTTGGGCAGGCAGATGATGGACTCGTGGTTCCTGGAGATGGCTTTCTGATGCACACAGAGCTGATCCGGGCAGTCCGCCTCGATCATATCTGCTTTTCCCCCTTTGATCTGAAGGATATTGGTCCCGCCGTTGATCTCGATCTCCTGGTCCTCTGAAAGATCATAGACTCCCTCGATCTCTCCTTCTACTTTGACCACAACACTGCCGGCGCCGCTTCCTCCGACCACCTCGTGGAGAAGGAACGCAAGGCCCGCCACACACAGGACGATCACGATCAGCGCCCAGTCCTTTTTCTTCAGATCCAGATGGAATTCTTTATGGGATATCTTGTCGGATATCTTATGAAATTTCTCCGTGAATTTCTCAGTGATCTTCATGTCTGTTACCTCTCTGCCCCCTATTCTAACACAAGATTTTGTGCTCTGCAACCAAACGTTCGATTGCATATCTGGTTTTTCATGGTATAATGGTGAAGAATATTATGAAAATGAGGTGCGCTATGCGATATAAGAAAATCGCCGCTTTTGTGACCGCGGCAGCTCTTCTTCTTTCAGGATGTTCCGGACTTTCTGAAAAAAGAAACCTGACTTATACAGACACACTCTATGACACGGTGATCAGCGTTCAGATCCTGGATCCCGCCAAGGAAGAGGTCCTGAAAGGCTGCGAGAAGCTGTGCAGAAAATACGATACCATGTTTTCCATGACCAACGAGGAAAGCGACATCTACAAGATCAACCACGCCAAAGGCGCTGCCGTGGAAGTTTCCCAGGATACCATTACCCTGATCAAAAAAGGGATCTACTACTCAGAGATGACTGACGGAGCTTTCGATATCACCATCGGCGCCGTGTCCCAGCTGTGGGATTTCCATGGGGAAGATCCCAAGGTCCCTTCCTCCAAAGCTCGCGCCTCTGCCCGCAGCCATGTGAATTATAAGAATATCATCCTTAAGGACAACACCGTGATGCTGACGGATCCCAAGGCTGCCATCGACGTTGGAGCCATCGCCAAAGGCTACATTGCAGACCGGGTAAAAGAGTATCTGGAAGAAGAAGGCGTGAACCACGCCATCATCAATCTGGGCGGCAATGTCCAGACTATAGGCACCAAGGCGGACGGCACAGACTTCAACATCGCCATCCAGAAACCCTTCGCCGAAAGCGGAGAGGCTATCGCCTCTGTGAAGGTTCACGACCAGTCAGTGGTAACCACCGGAGTTTATCAGCGGTACTTCAAGACCGAGGACGGCACCATCTACCATCACGTTCTGGACCCGTCCACAGGCGCTCCCTGCAAAAACAATCTGTACAGCGTCACCATCATCACCAACTCCTCTCTCACTGCCGACGCCATGAGCACCGTCTGCTTCCTGCTGGGCTACAAGGAGGGGATGAAGCTGGTGGATCAGCTGAATAACGTGGACGCAGTCTTCATCACTGACGACGGAAAGATCCACTATTCCGCCAACTTCCAGAAAAAAGGATAAAGACGATCCATCAAAAAAAGCATGGTACACATCACAGATGTGCCCATGCTTTTTCTTATGGGATTAATAATAGTAAGTCGCCGCTCCTCCGATGGCCAGGCCAAAGATCAGGAAGAATAAGATGTAGATCACCAGGATCACTCCATAAACGATCAGCATAGCCCGGCAGTAATTCCTCCGGTTCACATTCCCCTTCTTGCCAAAAGCCCATACAAAGTAGAAAATGATGCCCGCGCAGGGAATAAAAAGCGCCAGGATGGTCAGAAGCCACTCTCCCATGGTCATGGGATTGGTGTCCATCTGGGGCTGCTGGGAATAATTCTGTCCGTATCCCTGAGGATTGGCGGAAGTATAGTTTCCGTAATTGCCATTGTAATTCTGAATATAGTTCTGATTATATCCCTGATTATAATTCCCGTAATTATCCTGATACTGCTGATAATTGGTGTTCTGGGACTGTCCCTGAGCCTGTCCCTGATTCTGGGGCTGCTGATAGGTGTACTGATACTGGGGCTGATCCCCTGCGTTTCCCTGCTGTGTCCCCTCGCCTCCTGTGCTCTGCTGGTTTACATCTGCATTGGGATCTGTGTAAACCGGCTGCTCCGGCTGCTGGCCGTTATTTTCCGGTGTATTGTCAAAATTATTTTCCATGGTAACGCCCTCCTCCTTCTCATTTGTCATTATTCTATCATCCTACCAGGGCAAATGCAATAGAAGTTCCCGGATTCTGGCGATAAGATTTCCCCCATAGTAGCTCATGGGCGGCTCCCCCGGGAAATACAAATACATCCTCCACAGATAAAAGAGGATCATGGCCACCGCCAGCGCCACCACACATTTCTTCAACAGCGGCTGGCGCCTTCTGCACAGGATATACCGGTTCCAGGCGAACACCGCCGCCAGCAGGATGATGGGGAAGATAAAAGGATGAGTCTGCCAGGCTCCCGCAAAGTCCAGATGGAGCACGCAAAAAGCCGCCCGGGTCATACCGCAGCCCGGACAGGGGAACCCGGTCACCAGGACCACCGGGCAGATGCTTCGCAGGATATACCGAAAAAAAAGAAAATACAGCGCCAGGGCGATGATCACGCCTCTGACCCCGTAGATATCTTCTCTTAAGATCTTCCATCCGTCATTAACAACCTGTCTGAAGGTTCGCTTCATAGGGAACTCCTTTAAACTGGGGACGGGGTATTTTCAGAAATACCCCGTCCCCAACAAACTTACAAAATGATCTTCTTCGGACACTTCTCTGCGCAGGCGCCGCAGTTGGTACATTTGGTGGTATCGATATACGCCACGTTGTCTGTTACCTTCACCGCGTCAAACTCGCACACCTTCTCGCACATCTTACATCCGATACAGCCCACGGAGCAGGCTTTCATCACGTCTTTGCCCTTGTCCCTGGAACTGCACTGTACCAGGTGCTTCTGCTCGTAGGGAACCAGCTCGATCAGATGTCTCGGGCAGGCTGCCACACACTTGCCGCAGGCCTTGCAGGCTTCTTTGTCTACCACTGCCACGCCGTCCACGATATGGATGGCGTCAAAGGGGCAGGCCGCCACACAGGTGCCTTCTCCGATACAGCCGTACACACAGGCCTTGGGTCCGCCGTGCTGCATCATGTTGATCATCACACAGTCATGAAGACCGCTGTAATCATAATCCGTCTTGGCCGCCTCACAGGTGCCCGCACATTTTACAAAGGCCACCTCGTGTACCTGCTCTCCTGCATCCACGCCCATGATCTCACCGATCTTGGCCGCCACCGGAGCGCCGCCTACCGGACAGGCATTCACCGGAGCCTCGCCGGCCGCGATGGCCGCCGCCAGTCCGGAACATCCCGGATATCCGCAGCCGCCGCAGTTATTGCCGGGCAGCACACCCAGGACTGCTTCTTCTTTTTCATCTACTTCTACCGCAAACTTTTTGTCTGCCAGTCCAAGGAAGATACCGATGAACAACCCAGTACCGCCTACAATGACCGCAGCCAAAATAATTCCTGTCATACTCATGCTCATCTTCCTCCTAAATCAGTCCCGCGAATCCGTAGAAAGCGATGGCCATCAGTGTTGAAGTCAAGAGCACGATGGGCATTCCCTTGAAGGACTCGGGGATATCATTGTATTCCATCTTCTCACGGATGCCTGCCAGCAGCACGATGGCGATCAGATAGCCCACGCCGGTGGCGAATCCGTTTACTACACCTTCCAGAAGGTTGTACTCGTATTGCACGTTGTTAAGCGCAACACCCAGCACCGCGCAGTTGGTAGTGATCAGAGGAAGATACACGCCAAGCGCATTGTAAAGGGAAGGTACAAACTTCTTCAGGAACATTTCCACGATCTGCACCAGGGCCGCGATGACCAGGATGAACACGATCGTATTCAGATAATCAAATCCTAACGGACGCAGGATAAACTCGTACAGAAGGCCAGCCACCAGGGAGGCAAGCGTAATAACGAAGATTACGGCTCCGCCCATTCCCACTGCCGTCTCTGTCTTCTTGGAAACACCCAGGAAGGAACAGATACCGAGGAACTGGCTGAGTACGACGTTGCTTACAAGCGCAGATCCAACTGCGATCAAAATCAATTCTGCCATTTTCTACTCCTCCTATTCCTTTCCATTCCCGGCTCCAGACGGGCAGCCGCCGCAGGTCGCGCAGTCCGCGCCGCAGCCGGACTGGATCTTGGACGCATCCTTGCCCTTCTTCTCCAGGTTGATCTTTACCTTGTTCTGGATCGCCGCCAGCACTGCCAGTACCAGGAAAGCTCCCGGCGCCTGAACAAAGATGGCCACCGGCACATACCCGGCTGTTCCCGCAGCCGTATCCGCAACCGGAAGCAGCTGATAGCCAAATGCGTGTCCGGAACCGATGATCTCACGGACCAGACCGATGGCGATCAGGGCAACCGTAAATCCAAGGCCCATGCCAAGTCCATCAAAGATGGACGGCAGCACCGGATTCTTGGAAGCATAGCTCTCCGCACGTCCCAGAATGATACAGTTTACAACGATCAGCGGAATGTAGATTCCCAGCGCGCTGTAGAGGGACGGGGTAAATCCTTCCATCAGGAAGTCAACAATGGTTACAAAAGATGCCACAACTACGATAAACGCCGGCATACGCACAGAATCCGGAATGATCTTGCGCAGCATGGAGATCAGAAGGTTGGACATGACAAGCACCGCCGTAGTGGACAGGCCCATGCCGATACCATTGACCGCCGATGTGGTGACCGCCAGCGTAGGACACATACCCAGCATCAGAACAAAAATAGGATTTTCCGTTATCAGACCATTTTTTAATCTTTCGCCACAACTATTCATCTCAACTACCTCCTAAAACGCATTCTGGAAATAACCAAGCGCTGTGTTCACCGCGCCGGTCACTGCTCTTGTTGTGATGGTGGCGCCGCTGATGGCATCGATGGGTTCTCCCTCGCCGCCGTCTTTGGATACATAGAACCACTCAGCCTGTACTCCCACATACTGCTCATAGAAGGAAGGCTCCTGGGCTTTCATTCCAAGTCCGGCCGTTTCGCTGATGGAGAGGAAGGAAACTCCGCTCACCGTGCCGTCCGCGGTGATTCCGACTGTGATCTGGATGTCACCGCCGTACCCTTCACCGTCTGTTACCGTAACTACATAGCCAGTCTCGCCGCCGTCAACCGCGCAGACTTCGTCCACCGTAGCGTCCACGCCCAGGTCTTTGACAACCTGCGCCGCTACGTCCGCGTCTACATCGATCTGCTGGAAAGCATCCTCGGAAGCTTCCGGGAACACTGCCTGCCAGGCTTCTTTCTTAGCCGCTTCCTGTGTCCTGGCGATAGGCTCTGCCGTGATCTCATACACCAGTCCCAGAAGGAAACCTGAGATAACCGTGATCACCGTCAGGATGATCGTATTTCTGATAATCTTGTTCATTACTTCTCTCCTCCTTTACCAAATGGTTTTGGAAGAGTAACCTTCTCGATCAGCG
>OLQU01002050.1_pt1 | contig 12033 bp, 10 predicted proteins | sample 1672271 | NCBI WGS metagenome assembly OLQU01 (sample SAMEA3136666, study PRJEB25190) | human gut metagenome | biome: human gut; feature: human-associated habitat; material: faeces | place: Austria | collected 2013 | reverse complement strand
TGCCGCACCTCGCTCGCCGTATCGGCACTTAGAATTATGCGGTATTGCCTTATATTTTTTTATGCGAAAATGGACGGTCAGCTCTCTTAAATTATCAAACAGCCAAAACCTGATCTACCGGGCGTGCTGCTTTCCTTAACACTCCTTTTTGTGGATAGAAACAAGTCGTCCACAGGGCAGTGCTTTAACAACTGCATGTAAAAACAAAAACGTTCCCCGGAACCATTCTGCCCTAACAGCAAACCAGTTCCGGGGAACGTTATATTATATTTTGTTTTGGCTTACCAGGTCAGCCTATCGGCTCGACTTCCACTACGCCGCAAAAATTAGTACTTCAGCTTATCCAGGGTATCCTTGTACGGGGTATCGGCAGCGGTCTTCATCGTTGCCTGTGCCTTGTACTTGTTCAGCATCATTGCGCTGCGGGCAGGATCAGCCAAAGTGCCGGCACCGGCAATGCAGCCGCCGGGGCAGGCCATACCTTCCAGCAGATAGCCGTTGTACTTGCCGGCAGCAGCCAGCTGCATCATCTTCTTGCATTCTGCCAGGCCCTGTGCGGAAACGACCTTCACTTCGCGGGTCGGGTCTTCCTTCTTGATGACATTGACGACCGCCTGTGCAACACCGCCGCTGACGGCAAAGCCGCGGCCGTCGGCACTGGCATTGTTGAAGTTATCATTCGGGTCATCCGGCAGGTCATCAAAGTTGATCTGCTTGGCTTCAAACATGCCCATCAGTTCTTCAAATGTCAGGACAAAGTCAACCTCGCTGCGCACACTGTGGCGGCTGGCTTCCAGCTTCTTTGCGGCGCAGGGGCCGACAAAGCAGATACGGGCTGCGGGGTGATCCTGCTTCAGCAGGCGGGCAGTCAGCACCATGGGGGTCATGGCCATGCTGATGCAGTCAGCAAACTTGGGGAAGTTCTTCTTGGCCATAACGCTCCATGCCGGGCAGCAGGAGGTTCCCATGAACGGGTGCTTGGAGGGAACTTCCTCCAGGAAGTCATGCGCTTCATCAATGGTGCACAGGTCAGCACCGATGGCAACTTCTGCAGTGTTGGCAAAGCCCAGGCGCTTCATGGCCTCGCGCAGTTTGGCGGGGGTCATGTTGGGGAACTGGTTGACAAAGGCAGGTGCCACGATGGCGATGACTTCATCTCCGCGCTTGATGGACTGGATCAGCTGGAAGATCTGGCCCTTATCCACGATAGCGCCGAACGGGCAGTTGACCAGGCACATACCGCAGGATACGCACTTGTTGTAATCAATATCTGCGCGGCCATGCTCGTCAGAACGAATAGCACCAACGCCGCAAGCCTTGGCGCAGGGGCGCTCCACCTTGACGATGGCGTTGTACGGGCAGGTGGTTACGCAGCGGCCGCACTTGATGCAGAGATCCTGATCAATGTGACTGCGGCCATTGCGGAAGCTGATTGCCTTTTTGGGGCAGACCTCCTGGCAGGGGTGAGCCAGGCAGCCCTGGCACATGCTGGTAACCTTTATGATCTTTTCCGAGCACTTGTTACAGGCAAACTTGATAACGTTGATCAGCGGCGGCTCATAGTACTTGTCAGCAATTACGCTGTGCTCCAGGTCTTCGGTAGCGGAAACGCTCTCGGTAACCGGGCGCAGAGAAAGGCCCATAGCCAGACGGATGCGTTCAGAAACAATCGCTCTCTCCAGGAAGATGCTGCTGCGCAGCGAAGAGTCCTCGCCGGGCATGATCTTAAAGGGCAGGTCCCGGATTTCCTTCGCGTAATCTGCCATTTCATTGCTCTCATAGGACATGCGGGCAACTTCGGTAAATACCTTGCGCCGAATGTCGGTTACAGGGGTATAAATGCCTCTCATTGTGCTTATGCTCCTTACACAAAACTTCTAATTGGCCGTATATGCAAAGCCGCGGTTCGGCCCCGCACACGCACATTTGCTGGATGTGCGCCGCAATGGAAATTGCTGTTCTCCATGCTCTAAGGCAACACCGCACAATTCCCGCCTTGCGGCTTAAGCACCGCTCCGGCAGCTGCGGCACGGCATCTGCGTTGCCAAAATGCTCGATAAGACATCCAGTATTATCTGCGCTTTTGGCTTAGCATCTGCCGCACCTCGCTCGCCGTATCGGCACTTAGAATTATGCGGTATTGCCCTAAGTTAAAATAATAACGATACGGCTCCTGTTAAGATTTTACCAAGAAACCGCCTTTATTACAAGAGGAAAACCCGGAAATTCAAGAAAAAACCGCGCAAATTTTATGTTTTCCCGCCTTGTCCATCACTGTGCCTGGGCGCGGCAGCGCTTGCCGTCCCATTCACCCAGTGTTACGGTCACGATTTCACCGCTTTTGTGCCCCGGCGCACTGACCACAACTGGCAGATATTGTTTGGTGTATCCGGTGAACAAGGTGGAGGACAGTGGGGTTTCCAGCAGCACCTGTGCCGTGCGCCCCTGTGCTGCATGGGCCAGTTCTGCGCGTACCTTCTCCACAGCGGCGGTCATGCGACGGCTGCGGGATTCCTTTTCATGCTCCGGAACCTGATTCGGAAAATCGAACGCGGGCGTTCCTTCGCGGCGAGAATAGGGGAAAACATGTACTTTCAAAAAGCGCTGTCCTGCCACAAATGCCATGCTGTCCTCAAAATCCTGCTCCGTCTCACCGGGAAAGCCCACAATCACATCGGTCGTAATGCTCACGTTTTCCTCGCCAAAAGCTTCTCGCAGCTTTGCGGCAACGGCGGCATACTGTTCCGTGGTATAAGGGCGGCGCATGGCGCGCAGAGTCTTGCTGCTGCCGCTTTGCAGGCTCAGATGGAACTGCGGGCAAAGCTTCGGCACAGCAGCCAGGCGGCGGATATCGTCATCCGTCAGCATATCCGGGTCAAGGCTGCCCAAGCGGATGCGCTCAATGCCCGCCACAGCCGCCGCATGCTCCACCAGCTCCGCCAGGCCCGTTCCGGTATCTTTGCCATAGCTGGGCAGGCTGATTGCCGTCAGCACAACTTCACAGTAACCGGATGCCGCCAGGCGGCGCAGTTCTTCCAGAATGCTTCTTTCGCTGCGGCTGCGCACCGGGCCGCGGGCGCGGGGAATCACGCAATAAGCGCAGCGGCGGTTGCAGCCATCTTCTACCTTCACAAATGCGCGGGTGTGATCTGCAAAGCGGTCCATCGGCAGTTCTTCAAAGCTTTCGCCCTTCTGGTGCGGGCGAATGTCCACCACCTTGGTTTCCTCGCCGTTCAACACTTTTTGCACATCCTGCAAAATGGCGTGGCGGTTGCCGGAACCCGTTACCACATCGGCTTCTTCAATTTTAGCGGCTTCTTCCGGGAACGCCTGCGGGTAACAGCCCGTCAGAACTGTCACCGCGCCGGGGTTTTCGCGTTTGGCGCGGCGCAGCCATTTGCGGCTTTTCTGGTCGCCAAAGTTCGTCACGGTGCAGCTGTTGACCACATAAACATCCGCACCGTCTTTTTCTTCTACTACGGTAAACCCATTTTGCTCAAACAGCTGGGCCAACGCACCCGTTTCGTTCTGGTTGACTTTACAGCCGAGGGTATAAAAACAAACTCTCATCGTATTCCGTCCTTCTATTGGTTAACGCTCTATTAGTATTATAATAGAATCTGCCCATTCTGACAAGGCTCCACCGCCCACACAGAAAAAGATGAGTGGTAATACCATGCGGCTGCAATAAACATCCCTTATACCGCATACAATATCACCAAAGCAAAAAACATTCTTGCCGGGCAGCGCCCGGCCAAAGACGATGGCAGGGGAGGCTTTGGTCATGAAAAAGCGGGTTGCAGCCCTGATTTTGGGATTATTTTTTATCTTGAATGCGCTGCCCTGTGCAGCGCTGGATATTAACCCGGCCACCGATCGGGATTTTGATGTTCCCTGCCAGGCGGCTATCCTGATTGATGAAGATTCCGGCACAGTCTTATATGAAAAGAACGCCGACGAGTCCCGCCCTATCGCCTCCATCACCAAGATTATGACGCTGCTGTTGACCTTTGAAGCACTGGAAGCAGGGAAGGTCAGCCTGAGTGATATCGTCCCCGTATCCGAACACGCCTATCATATGGGTGGAAGCCAGATTTGGCTGGAACCCGGCGAACAGCTGACATTAGATGAAATGCTGAAAGCCATCTGTATTTCCTCCGCCAATGATGCCGCAGTAGCCGTTGCCGAATTTATTGGTGGCAGCGAGCCGGTATTTGTGGAGCGCATGAACGCCCGCGCCAAAGAGCTGGGTATGCAGAGCACCACGTTCCGCAATGCCTGCGGGCTGGATGAAGACGGCCACCTTTCCACCGCGCGCGATGTCGCCATCATGAGCCGGGAAATGCTGCTGAACCACCCGGAAATTGAAAATTACTGCACTGTATGGATGGATACCCTGCGCGGCGGTGCGACCCAACTGGTGAACACCAACAAACTGCTGAAAAGTTATAATGGCATCACCGGGCTAAAAACGGGAACAACCGGCAAGGCCGGTGTGTGCATCTCCGCCAGTGCATCGCGAGATGATTTGCGGCTGATTGCTGTTGTGCTGGGTTCTTCCAGCGGCAAAGAGCGCTTTGCCGCTGCCACCAGCCTGCTGGATTATGGCTTCGCTATGTTTGAAAGTGCGCTGGTTCCCATCCCGGCAGACGCCCCCAAAACACTGCCCGTGCAGAAGGGTGAAGAGCCCACGCTGGAACTATGTTACACCGCGCCGGAGCGCTGCCTGGCCGTAAAAGGGCAGGGCAGCGCCCTGCAAGCTGAAGTTGAACTTCCGCAAACGCTGGAGGCTCCCATCCGGGAAGGTTCGGTTATCGGCAGCCTAAACATCAAAAACAGCCAGGGCATTTTGCAAAGCTGCCCAATTATTGCGGCAAAGCCCGTTGACGCGCGCAGTTTTAGCGGTTGTTTCCGGCGTGTTGTCAATGCTTTATGGCTTACAGCGTAAGGTTTTGTGCAAAACGAATGAAAAACGCCAGGTTTTGGCTTGACAATCAAGCGTAAAAACTGTATCATGAAGTTACTAAATTATGGATGAGGAGGATTTAAGCGATGAGTGTCAAATACAATGGCAAACATCTTGCAAAGTTTATCCGTCCCGAAGAATATGATACGATCTTCCCGCAGGTCGAGCTTGCCCACCAGCAGTTGGAATCCCGTTCCGGTGCTGGCAATGATTTTTTGGGCTGGCTGGACCTGCCTGTTAATTATGACAAGGAAGAGTTCGCCCGTATCAAGGAAGCAGCCAAAAAGATCCGTGAAGATTCCGATGTGCTGCTGGTCGCCGGTATCGGCGGCTCTTACCTGGGCGCACGCGCTGTTGTCGAAGCAGTCAAGGGTCTGTATCACAACGATACCGAGGACGGCCTGAAGATTTATTTCTGCGGTAACACAATTTCTCCCACTTACCTGAACGACATCATTAAGGTGACCAAGGGTAAGCGTTTCTCCATCAATGTTATTTCTAAATCCGGTACCACCACCGAAACCGCTCTGGCGTTCCGCGTTCTGCGCAAGTTGCTGGAAGATTCCGTTGGCCCGGAAGAGGCGAACAAGCGCATTTATGCCACCACTGACCGTGCCAAAGGCACCCTGAAGCAGCTGGCTGATGCACAGGGCTGGCCGACCTTTGTTGTTCCTGATGATGTTGGCGGCCGTTACTCTGTTCTGACTGCCGTTGGTCTGCTGCCCATCGCCTGTGCCGGTATCGACATTGATGCCCTGATGAAAGGTGCTGCTGATGCCCGCGAAGCTTACAGCGTTTGCAGCAAGGATAACGATGCTTATCGTTATGCGATGACCCGCAACATCCTGTACCGCAAGGGCAAGGTTGTGGAAACCCTGGCCGCTTTTGAGCCCGACTTTACCATGATGAACGAATGGTACAAGCAGCTGTTTGGCGAAAGCGAAGGCAAAGACCAGAAAGGTCTGATGCCGACTTCCTGCATCTTCTCGACTGACCTGCACTCCATGGGCCAGTTCCTGCAGGATGGTAGCCGCACGATGTTCGAGACTTATGTCGATATTAAGAATACCCGTGAGGATTTTTACATTGAACCGCTGGAAGGCAACTTTGATGGTCTGAATTTCCTAGCTGACCAGAACATGAGCGTTGTAAACCGCAAGGCCATGGAAGGCACCATTCTGGCCCATAATGATGGCGGCGTGCCGATCGGCGTGATTGAAGTAGATTCTCTGGATGCTTATAATGTTGGCTACCTGATTTACTTTTTCTGGAAAGCATGCGCTGTTTCCGGTTATCTGCTGAGCGTCAATCCGTTTGACCAGCCCGGCGTGGAAAGCTACAAAAAGAACATGTTTGCCCTGCTTGGCAAACCTGGTTATGAGGATCGCAAAGCGGAGCTGGAGGCAAAGCTTGGCTAATGCCTGTTTCCGCTTCAATATAAAGGAGGTCACTTCTTATGATTAAACTGATCGTTGGCGCCAAAGGCTCCGGCAAAACCAAGACCATGATCGATATGATCAACAACGCAACCAAGACCACTTCCGGCAACATCGTTGTTATTGAGAAGTCCATGAAACTTACCACCGAGATTAACCATGCAGCCCGCCTGCTGGACGCCGATGAATACGACATCAACGGCGCTGATATGCTGTACGGTTTTGTTGCTGGTGTTCTGGCTGGTAACTATGATATCACCGAACTGTTCATTGACGGCATCCTGAAAATCGTTGACCACAACATGGATGCAGCCGCCAAGGTCCTAGCTGAGATTGATAAGATTGCAGGCAATAGTGTTGAGGTTGTTGTGACCGTATCCGCTGATCAGGCTTCTCTGCCGGAAGGCATCAAGAAGTACCTGTAAAAGCATTGTCCTTTAAGTAGCTGGGGGCAGGCGCTGCAAGAGCCTGCCCCTTTGGTATGCCGTGCAAAAGCAGTGGCTTTTGCCGCAATACAGCTGCCCATCCGATTGAAAAGAGTGGGAAAATCAAATTCTTTTACTTTTTTCTGTTTTTTTGTTGACAAGATGGGTCGACTTGTGTATACTAGATAAGCAACCTTTTGAGGTGTAACTATGCGCTTTGATATTCGGAACTATTTCAAAACGGGCAAAACGCCCTATACAGCGCAATTTTCTGAAGATTTCTCCACAGAAAATTTTGATGGAAGTGTGATCCGTGAACCGGTCACAGGTTCTTTTCAGGCTGTGCCCACTGCTGATGGTGTGGTCATGCAGCTGACGATTGCCGCTGAAACCGATGCCGAATGTGCACGTTGCCTTACGCCCATTCACCAGAGTTATAATTTTAGTGTGGATTATTTTGTCAAAGAGCGTGAGCTTGATGACCCGGACTTTGAGTTACCGCTGGATGAAAAAGGCTGCTTGGATATACGGGAGCTCGTGTACCAGGAATTGATTTTCAAAATTCCGCGGGTACTTTTATGTAGCCCCGATTGTCAAGGCCTATGCCCCATCTGTGGCAAAAGGAAGGCGGCAGGATGTAACTGCCAACCGGCAGACGAAGCTGCCCCTGCAGATGCCCGGCTTAGCATATTAAAACAACTGCTTAGTTGAATTTCACCAAGGAGGTGCTTAAAAATGGCAGTACCCAAGAGAAAACAATCCAAAGCCCGTCGCGATAAACGCCGTTCTAACGTTTGGAAGCTGGAGGCTCCTACGCTGGTGAAATGTCCTCAGTGTGGCGAACTCAAGGTGCCCCATCAGGTTTGTGGCAAGTGTGGCTACTACAAGGGCGTCGAAGTTGTCAAGGTTAGCAAAGAGGCTTAATTGCTTCTTAAAGGGAGGGGCTGTGCCTCTCCCTTTTTCTTGTTTATCCCCATTTTTTATTCTGCCGGAAAGGAGCTGCCACCATGCCGCTACATCTTGTCAGTGTTGATGAACATTCCCCCGCACAGCGTTTGGGCTTGAAACCTGGCTGTACGCTGTTGGCCATTGATGGTAACCCCCTGAACGATGCATTGGACTATCAGTTCTATACCTCTGCGCCGCATTTCACTCTGACGATCTGCCAGAATGGTGCACAGCAGCAAATTTCTGTTGAAAAAGGGGAATATGAGCCTTTCGGCTGCAATTTCAAAACATACCTTGGTGATGAAAAGCACAGTTGTGCTAACCATTGCATGTTCTGTTTTATTGACCAGCTGCCCCCTGGTATGCGGGAACCGCTTTACTTTAAGGATGACGATGAACGTCTTTCCTTTTTGTATGGCAATTATATCACGATGACCAACCTGACGGACCGTGAGGTTGAGCGCATTATCAAGCTGCATATCAGCCCTATTTTCATCTCGGTGCACACCACCAACCCCCAGCTGCGGGTACGCATGATGGCAAACAAGCGCGCAGCCGAAACCCTGCGCTATCTGGACGTGTTTGCCAAAGGCGGCATTGATATGAACTGCCAGCTGGTGTTATGCCGCGGCATCAATGATGGAGACGAGCTACGCCGCACGCTGGACGACCTGTTGCGGCTACGGCCGCAGGTGGAAAGTATTGCTGCCGTGCCCGCCGGTGTAACAGCCTACCGTAAGGGGCTGTTTAAGCTGACGCCTTACGACCAGCAGTCCGCCGCCGAAACGCTGGACATCATGGAGGAATATTGTGCCCGCTGCCGGAAACAGTACGGCCGCAGTGTTGTTTACCCCAGTGATGAATGGTATCTGCTGGCGGGGAGGGAAGTTCCCCCTGCTGAATTCTATGACAACTATGACCAGCTGGAAGACGGCGTTGGCATGTGGCGGATGTATCATGATTCCTTCTGGGATGAACTGCAGTTCCCACGCAGCAATGTGGAACCGCGCAGCATTGATGTTGTGACCGGAACCCTTGCCGCGCCGCTTATCCGCGAAATGGCAGAAGCCACCCATGCCAAATACCCGCAGATCTCCGTTACCGTACACGCCATCCAGAACGATTATTTTGGCGGCACTGTCAGCGTTGCGGGCCTTGTGACGGGAACGGATATCATCAAGCAATGCAAGGGCAATTTGAGCAGCAATATTCTTTGTGTTCCCGAAGTGATGCTCCGGGACGAAAAAGACCGCTTTTTGGATGATCTCACAGCCAAGCAGCTGGGGGAGGCCCTTGGCTGTGAGATTGAGGTTATCCCAACCGATGGTGCCGGTGGGTGCAAAGCTTACCTTGGGGAACTGAAGCCAAAACCCAAACGCAAAAAGCTGCATTTTTCTTTTGGTGGGCGGTAATCCCGCCCGTATTTGCGGTGCAAACCGCATAAACTTTATTATGTAAGGAGGCATTTGACTATGGCAAAACCGATCGTAGCCATCGTTGGCCGCCCCAATGTGGGCAAGTCAACGCTTTTTAACAAGCTGACCGGCCAGCGCCTTGCCATTGTGGAAGATACGCCCGGCGTTACCCGCGACCGTATTTTCTGTGATTGCGAATGGTGCGGCCATAAGTTCCTGCTGGTTGATACCGGCGGCATTGAGCCCAACATTGACGACGGCCTGCTGGCCCATATGCGGGAACAGGCCCAGATCGCCATTGATTCCGCGGATTGTATTATCATGGTGGGCGAAATTGGCGCTGGCGTTACCGCCCAGGACCAGGATATTGCCGGTATGCTGATGCGCAGCGGCAAGCCTGTGGTTCTGGCAGTCAACAAGTGTGATAAAGTCGGCGAACCGCCGATGGAGCTGTATGACTTCTACAGTCTTGGCATTGGCGATATCGTGCCGATTTCCAGCGTTCATGGTCATGGTACCGGCGACCTGTTAGATACCGTGTGTGAGAACCTGCACTTTGATGACAACGATGAGGAAGAAGAGGACCGCATTCCTGTTGCCGTCATTGGCCGCCCCAACGTGGGCAAATCCAGCCTGATCAACCATATTTTGGGCGAAAACCGCCTGATTGTTGCCAATGAGGCAGGTACCACCCGTGATGCCATTGATACCATGGTGGAAAACCAGTACGGCAAGTTTATCTTTACCGATACCGCCGGTCTGCGCAAGCGCGGCAAGGTGGAAAGCGGTGTGGAGCGCTACAGCGTGCTGCGCAGCCTGGCTGCTGTGGAACGCAGCCGCGTGTGCGTTATCATGATTGATGCAACCGTCGGCTTTACGGAGCAGGATTCCAAGGTTGCCGGTTATGCCCATGACCAGGGCAAGGCCTGCATTATTGCTGTAAACAAGTGGGATGCCGTTGAAAAAGACAGCTACACCATGGACAAGATGCGCAAGCAGCTGGAAGAGGATTTCAGCTTTATGTCTTATGCGCCCATCCTGTTCATCAGCGCAAAAACCGGCCAGCGGCTGGACAAACTGTTTGAAACCATCCAGTATGTGGACGTGCAGAACGGCACCCGCATCCCGACCGGCGCATTGAACGAGATGCTGGCGCGCTCTACCGCGCGTGTGCAGCCGCCCTCTGATAAGGGCAAGCGCCTCAAGATTTTCTATATCACCCAAAGCTCCACCCGCCCGCCAACATTTGTTGCGTTCGTCAACCAGAAAGCGTTGTTCCATTTTTCTTACCAGCGCTATATCGAAAACCAGATTCGGGAAAACTTTGGCCTGACCGGTACACCGATGCGCCTGCTGATTCGTGAGCACGGCGATGGTTCGGCACGCTGAGGACCACGAGGGGGAGAACAGATGGTTCATTTGATGGAAGCCTGCCTGCTTACAGCATTGCAGGCCTATCTGTTGGGAAGCCTGCTGTTTGGCGTTTTGGTTTCCAAACTTTTTTACCACGATGATGTCCGCCTGCATGGCAGCGGCAACGCCGGCATGACCAACGTGCTGCGCACCTATGGCAAGCTGCCCGCAGTGATCACTACCATCGGCGATGTGGGCAAAAGTGTGGTTGCCGTCAAGCTGGGGCAGTTTATCTTTGCTTCGTTGCTGTCCGGCACCGGGGCTGATTTCCAGCCGCTTTTGCAGCCGATCTGCGGCGCTTACCTTGCCGCCATCTTCTGCATGCTGGGCCACAGCAAGCCTGTCTTTTTTGGCCTGCGCGGCGGCAAAGGCGTGCTGGTTGGTGCCGGTGCTGCGTTAGCCACCGAACCGATTGCCTGCCTGGTGCTTTTGGTAATCTTTCTGGTTGAAGTTGCTATCACCCACATTGTCAGCCTGGGCAGCATTATTATTGCTGCACTGTATCCTGTGCTCACGCTCTGCTACTGGCTCTGGAAGGGCACCGATGCTGCATCCCTTGTGTTCATCACGGTATGTTGCGTGTTAATGGGCGCTTATGTCATCTGGCTGCACCGTTCCAACATCCAGCGTCTGAAGAACGGCACAGAATATCGCTTTGGCGAGAAAAAGAAAGAAAACCTGTAATTTTGCTGCATTTTCTCTTCTTTTCCATTGCCTCAGCCTTGCCAAAACGCACAAAATTGATGTTTTCAAACCCAAGGCCTTACCCAGGCCTTGGGTTTTGTGCTATAATAGTATTGTAAGACGTTAAAAAGTGTGAATGGGAGGTTTGTTTTATGTTTTGTGTTGGTGATATTGTCGTTTACGGCGCACAGGGTTTATGCAAAGTGGATGGGATCGGCCCACTGCCCATGAAATTTGCGGACAAAAGCAAACGCTATTACACGCTGCACACCTGCAAACAGCCAAGCATGACAATTTATGCCCCCGTTGACAACCAGACCGTTGTGATGCGTCAGCCGCTGAACAGGGCGCAGGCGGAGACTTTGATTTCGGAAATGCCCCAATATGCAGTTGTCCCCATCATGGATGCCAAAGAGCGGGAAAGCCGCTGCCGCGAGGCCCTGCAAACCTGTGACTGCCGCGAGATTGCCAAGATGATAAAAGGTCTGCATGACCGCCACGAAATCCGTGTACAGCACAAAAAGCATGATACTGCCGCTGATGAACGCTATTTCCGCCAGGCGCAGGAACGGCTGTACAGTGAGCTTGCTTATGCCCTTGGCATAGAGGAAGATGCCGTTCCCGATTATATTGCCCAGCGCATCGCCCTTGCTTAACGTCTGGCAATCATATCGGGCAGGAAACATCAACGCTTATGGCAATACCGCATAATTCTAAGTGCCGATACGGCGAGCGAGGTGCGGCAG
>OLQU01002032.1_pt1 | contig 12161 bp, 17 predicted proteins | sample 1672271 | NCBI WGS metagenome assembly OLQU01 (sample SAMEA3136666, study PRJEB25190) | human gut metagenome | biome: human gut; feature: human-associated habitat; material: faeces | place: Austria | collected 2013 | reverse complement strand
AGGATTGCCATCGCCTCGTTCTTGAGGCCTTGCGCCGCGACAATATCCCGCTCACCGACGCTGCCGCCGTAGAGCGTCTGATGGAACAATTCACCCGCGACCCCGCACCGCTCATCGTGCACGACCGCGACCGCGCCGGACACCTCATTGCCAAGGTGGTCGAGGCCGTCGACTACCGCATTCCTTTTATCCCCGACGATGCCCAGGCAGAGCAGGAAGAGGCAGCTGCCGAGAACATGCTCCGCGAGGCGGCCGCACTCGATCCGGCCAACTGGGATGCCCAGCGCATGCTGACGGCACTCACCGCCGAATCCAACGAGGAATACGTGCAGTACCTGGTGTCCAAGTGCGACGAGGTGGAGCACGATCTGGCGCTCAAGATCGCTTCGGCGCAGGACCCCTACGAGCGCGAGGCCGCAGGCGACCTTACGCGCCGCCCCTATCTGCGCTGGCTTGCCGCCTTGGCATCGCGCGCCCTCATTAGCGGACGCTACCGCATGTCGCTCGAAGCCGCAAACCGCAGCCTGGACTTTGCACCCAACGACCCCGCTGGTGTCCGCCACACCGCGATGCTCGCCATGGCAAAGCTCGAATACCCCGCCGAGGAGCTCAAGCGCTTTCGCTCTATCCACTCCGTCCCCTATCTCGCCAACACGCCGCTGCGCCGTCGTCCCAAGGATGCGGAGCGCGACTTGGACCCATGGACGCTCATCGCGCTGATGAGCGCGGCCTGGCGCGAACTGGACTACGAGGGTGCCGAACACTACCTGCGTATCCTTGCGCGCTCGTGTCCGCACGCAGCCGAGGCGCTCTACTTCCAAACCGAGTTTCCCGATGGCGTCTATGCCCGCGTCAACGTGGGTGCGGGCTCCACCGACGAGCTTGTCCTTGCGCTGTCCGAGGCGACGCCGGTGCTGCAGGAGGGCCTGGGCGCTCCCGACAACGCCAGCTTTGCCGCCTGGGTCGCCACCAACGATATCGTGCGTTCCCAGATCGACGAGCGCATCCTGCGGGCGGCCGAGCAGGGGCTTCCATTTAAGGGAGGGGACCTCTAATGGATCCGAGCGTCTACATCCCCGCCTACCTGGAGCGCACCTATCTGGCGTCGCACCCCGAGCTCACCGATGCAGCACGCGAGCTTGTCCATAACGACGTGAACGTCAACCCTCATAAGTATGCGCAGTCCGAGCATGCCCAGGCGCTGCTGTCCTATGCCGGTGTTCATCGCCACCTGCTCGACGAGCTCCATCGCATCGAGGACATGGGCAGCGACGAGGAGTTTGAACAGACGCGCAACCGCCTGTTCGACGATATGCGCGATGAGCTGCTCAAGATCGTCCGCATCGATGCGTATGTCCTCGATGCCCAGCTGCTCGCCATCATTTTGGCGGACACGCCCGTTGACGCCTGCCTGGGCGACCTGATGAAGCTCGAGGCGACCACGGCCGATTACCTGCAGCAAAGCGTGCCCGGGTTCGACATGGAAGCCCCGCACTACTGGGCCAACAAGGTTTTGACGGACGGTGTGACGGCGGCAGATCTCACCGTGAGCGAGCCGGCTCTTATCGGGTGGCTCCACACGCTCGAGGCCATCTCGCAGCTGTGCATGGCGAGCGCCCGCTACCGTGCTGCCGCCAACTACGCCCGCCGCGTCCTTAAGGCGGAAGGCTACCCCACCCGAGCCGCAGGCACCGTGTTGCTCGCCCTCGCTCGTCTGGAAGACCAGGACGGCTTTTTTGCCCTGGCCCACCAGCTCGAGGAAGAGATCGGGGCTGACGCGCTCGAGAACTCTCCTTGGTATCTGCTCGCCCGCACGATTCTGCTGTTCAAAACAAACAAGATGCGCCCGGCGAAACGCGCGCTGCGTGAGTTTGCCAACCGTTGCGAGGGCGGTGCATTTTTCTTACTGAACCCCATGTACCAGACACCGTACCTTCCCTGCCGGCCCGAGCCACGCGATCCCTGGGACCTTCCGCACCAGGCCGTTTGGGAAGCGGACGGTATTATCTCGGACACTCCCGACTTTGCCCCCTGGGCCAATGCCTGCGAAGACGTATCGCAGCTTGCCCAGGAATTTGCGCGCCGCTACGGATTTTAGTGACGCACTCGACCCGACCATGTCGTTTACGTTAGGAACGGTTTCATGAACCTCCGCTCATCTCTTGCCTGCACCTCGAGCGATATCGCTCGCTGGGGGCTGCGCTCCGTCCTTAAGCGCCAGGGTGGCGTACTCCCCGGCCGCATCGCCATGAAGATCGACCCCGAGTTGCTGAGCGACCTTGCCGGCCTTGTCGACCGCAGCGTGGTGATCACCGGCACCAACGGCAAGACCACCACCTCCAACCTCATCGCCGACGCTGTTGCCGCCAGCGGTGCCACCGTGGTATGCAACCGCGCCGGCAACAACATGGAGCCGGGCGTGGTGGGTGCACTGCTCGAGGCGCGCAGCGGCCTCAAGCGAGCCGGCGGCAAGCGCGTGGGCGTTTTTGAATGCGATGAGCTCTACACCGTGCGCGTCCTGCCCAAGCTCAAGCCGACGTACTTCGTGCTGCTCAACCTGTTCCGCGACCAGCTGGACCGCTACGGCGAGATTGACCACACCCAGGACGTCATCGCCCACGCGCTGGAGCTTTCGCCGACAACGACGCTCATCTACAACGCCGACGACCCGCTGTGTGCCGCAATCGCCGCGCGCGTTCCCAACGCGAGCATCGCCTTTGGCATCGACGGCGCCACCAACACCGAGTCCGACCGTATTAGTGACTCACGTTTTTGCTCACAGTGCAACGCACCACTGGAGTATGACTACGTGCAATACGGCCAGCTCGGCGCCTACCATTGCCCCTCGTGCGGCTGGGCCCGTCCCGCGCTGGTCCGTCGCGTGACGGGCGTGGAGCTCGGCTGCAACGGCTACGACTTTGACCTGGTCTTAGGATCTGCGCCCGACGCGGCTGCCGCACACATCGCCACACGCTACAACGGCCTGTACATGGTCTACAACGTTGCCGCTGCATTCTTTGCCGCGCACGAGTTGGGCGTGGATACGGCGCTTCTACAGCCTACGCTCGATGCCTACGTCCCCGCCGGCGGACGCATGGGCCGCTGGGATATCGCCGGCCGCACCGTCGAGGCAAACCTGGCCAAGAATCCCGTGGGCTTCGATCGACAGATCCAATCCATTAAGACGGCGGGCGGCAGACTCTGCGCTTTCTTCCTTAACGACAACGACGCCGACGGCCACGATGTTTCGTGGATCTACGACGTCGACTTTGAGCGCATCGCCGACACGCCGGGTCTTGTCGCCTTTGCCGGCGGCACGCGCGCACACGACATGCAGGTGCGCCTCAAGTACGCCGGCATCGATGCCGCGATTATCTCGGACGTCGCGCAGGCAATTGGCGCCGTGGCAGACGAGGCCGCCGATGACACCTTCTACGCCGTCGCCAACTACACGGCCTTCCCGCCGTTGGTCAAAGAACTCGACGGGCTGAAGGGCAGCACCGCCGACGCTGTTGCTGCCCGCGCCATAGCCCGTGCCGACGGCAGCGCTCTTCCTGTCGGCATCGCGCCAGTCGAGCTTTCGCGCCCGCTGCGCATCGTCTACCTGTATCCCGATGCCCTTAACCTCTATGGCGACGGCGGCAATGTTATCGCGCTCGAGCGCCGCTGCGCTTGGCGCGGCATTCCCGTGCGCGTGGACGAGGTCCGTATGGGCGAAACGCTTGATTTGACCGATGCCGATATCGTCATGATGGGCGGTGGCTCCGACCGCGACCAGCTAGCCGTGGCACACGAGCTGCTCGCCCAAAAAGACAAGGTCGCGGCCTATGTTGAGGATGGCGGCTCGCTGCTTGCCATCTGTGGCAGCTATCAGCTGCTCGGCCGTTCGTACTATATGGGTGAGAATCGCATTGAGGGTCTGGGGGTCATTGCCGCCGAAACCGTACGCGGATCCGACCGCCTGATCGGCAACGTAGCCGTCAAAACCGATCTGGCACCCGAGCCCTTTGTGGGATTTGAGAACCACGGCGGCCGCACCCTGCTCGATGCAGAGGCCACGCCACTCGGAACGTCCGTCGTCACGGGCACCGGCAACAACGGCGACGATGGCCTTGAGGGTCTGATCTACAAGGGCGTCATCGGCACGTACCTGCACGGGCCGGCGCTGCCCAAGAACCCCGAACTCGCCGACTGGCTGATCGCGCACGCCCTCGAGCGCCGCGGCGATGCGCAGGCCGCCGCCCTGCTGCCGCTCAAGCCCCTCGACGACACCTACGAGCACGCCGCCCACGACGCAGCCATGAAGCTCCTCCCCTAGCACCTCACAACCACAAAGGGGACAGGCACCTTTGTGGTGGTTTTGACCCATCCCAGCGGTTTGTCTCAATCTGTAACATCTAGACCGTTAAAAGTCGTCTTACTGTTACAGAATGAGATGTTCGTCCCGACGCCTGCCTTTTGTCTCGATCTGTAACAGCTAGAGCCGATTTGCCCGCCCAGATGTTACAGGTTGAGATATTTGAAGATCGGGATAGAGAGCCAGCTCCTATGTGGTGGTTTTCCAGTTTGCCAACGATATACGCGCCGGCAAAAAAGTCTGCTATACTCTTTCCCGCTGTCCCCATCGTCTAGCGGCCAAGGACGCCACCCTTTCAAGGTGGATATCGCGGGTTCGAATCCCGCTGGGGGCACCAACCCGAAAATGTGCGAACCCGTGCGATGCTTAGTCGTGCGGGTTCGTTGCGTTCGTCGTCGCAGTAGAGCGTGGCCACGCACTCCTCCGGCGTCACCATCACCTGATAGACAAACGAATCGAGGACGGCCGCGTCGTCCATCCCGCCGCCGCACTGGAGGAAGTCCGCGAACTCCTCTGGGTCGATGCGCGCCTCGTCATAGGAGGCCAGATCGCGCTCGGCGCGGGCCTTCTGGGCCTGAAGCTGGGCGATGCGGTCGGTGAACTCCGGCATCACGATACCCTGCTCGATGGCGGCCATGATGTTCTGGAGGCCGTTCTCGGCCTTGCGCTTCGAGGCCATGGCCCGCCTGCGCGCGTCGGCTATCTCCGGCTCCGGCTCGTCCCAGAGCATGTGGGATATGCGGAGGGCCGTCTCCCGGTCGCGCAGCATCCCCCTGATGGCCTCGGCCAGCTCGTGCTCGAGCCAGTCGCGCCGGACGGGCTTGGCACCGCAGCGGCAGCCGTAATACTCGTACTTGACGTTCTTCTTGCCGCGGCCCGACGTCCCGGCCATGTTGTGGCCGCACTCCGAGCAGATCGCCCTGCCGGACAGCGCGAACGCGCCCCAGTCCTCCGAGGCCCGGCGCTTCTTCGGCTTCACCTCCTGGGCCATCGCGAAGGTCGCCTTGTCGATAATCTGGGGCATGCCGCCGTCCACCTCTATGCCTCCCCACGAGTAGAAGCCCGTGTACTTCCTGTTGTGGAGCATCTGGTAAACCATCGAGTAGCCGCACGGCCTGCCCGTCCTCGTGGTCACGCCGCGCCGTGCGAAGTCGCTGGCGATGGAGTCGACCGGCTCGTGGTCGCAGGAGCGCCGGAACGCCTCGCGCACTATCGCGGCCTCGTCCTCGTTCACCACGTACTCGTCGTCCTCGTTGCGGCCGTAACCGTAGACGCGCACGCCGTTTGTCTTGCACTTGAGGGCGTTGCCCTCCATCCCGCGCCGCGTCCTCATGGAGGTCTTGACCGATTCCACGGCCGCGAGGCCCTCGTAAATCTTCTCGATCAGGATGCGCTCGGGGCCGTCCGGCATGGCCTCCATGGCCGATACGACCTCGACGCCCTTCCTGCGCAGCTCGTGCTTGTACGCGGGCGCGTCGTACTCGTCGCGCGAGAAGCGGTCCATCATGTACACGAGCACGATGTCCGATTCCCCGGCGTTCGCTATCATCTTCTGGAACTCGGGGCGGTCGTCGCTGCGGCCGCTCATGGCGTAATCGGAGTACTCCCCTACGATGGCGTAGCCCTCGCGCGCGCACCAGTCGCGGCAGACGCGCAGCTGGTCGTCAATCGAGGCCTCGCGCTGCTTCGAGCACGAGAAGCGGGCGTATATGACGGCGGTCTTTATATCTTCTGGCATAATCTAGGATGCCCTCCAAACGGGCGGCTATCTGGTAAACCCCGCAGCAGCGTTGGCGCGCTTCGACCTGCGGGGTTTCACTTTGCCGCTACCAAACCTGGGCGTATACCTCGAACGAGGAGTGCTCGGGCATGTTGAAGCAGGAAATCTCGAACGGCTCGGACTCGCCCTTGGACGGGATATCGACGAACGTCGTGTTTCCGTAGTTAATGGCCCCGGAGGCGTTGCGAACAATCACTGAGACGGCGACCTGGCTGTACTGTTTCTTGTCCAGATCGTAGTTGGCGGTCAACTCGCCTGTGTACGAGACGCCGCCGTACGAGTCAGGTACTTCAGCCGTGTTCGATACGGTAAAGACGTCTTCGTCCAGCGTCTGGCTGTCTACCCAGCTCGGCTCATTCGCCTTAAACTCGACCGTTGCGGGGGCGGTGCCGTTTCCCGCCTGGAAACCGTAGTGTACGGTCTCACCGGGGAGGACGACGAACAGGGTCTGCTTGTCGGAGAAGACGATGGAGCCGTCCTCGGCCTTGCCAGTTATCGTCACCGTAGGCATCTGGGCCTCGACGTCCTTGTTGGTGTTCTTCAGCGCGAAGCCGTAGTAGACCCATCCGTCGCCGACCACCGACCAGCCGGACTCGGTAATCTCCAATGGTTTCGGTTCGCTCCGATTCTCGACCTCCTTGGACTCGCCAGACGATTGCTGACCGGAACCGGCTTGTTGCCCGCCGGAGCATCCGACAAGCGGCGCTAGCGAAGCCGTGGCCATAGCGGCCAGGAACGTTCTGCGGGTAATCATGGGTTACTCCTTCCCCTGCGCCGCCCGCAGCTCGCGGGCGACAGCCAATAAGACATGTTTGTGCGGCGACGTAAGGTCGCGGTACGTGTCGACGAGATCGCGCTCATCGTTTGAGATTGGTGCCAAATCACCGCTCTCGCCGTAGAAGTCAGCTATGTCGACATCGAACAGTCGGCAGAGCCTGATCATGGTGTCGGCGTCTGGCTGGCCGCGCCCGACCTCCCATGCGCTAACGGTCTTCCCGCTTTTGCCGACGGCCATCCCAATTTCATCAACTGATACGCCTCGTTCTTTTCTAAGCTGCTTCAATCGACGCGCGATCTTTCTTCTGGCGGTGTCGTCTTGCGCTCCATCGTCGGCCGAAATTAGCTCATCGATTGTTACGTCATACATATCAGAGAGCTGCTTCAAATTGGACATCACCACTATTCCTCGTACGTTTTGCGAGCCATCTCTTCAAGAGATACGCCAAGAGCGTCAGCAATGGCCTTGGCCTTGCCGAGAGTCGGCTCCTTCGCTCTTCCGTTCAGAAGCGCGGAGATAGTTGAACGAGGGGAGCCGATCTTGTGAGCCAATTCAGCCGGTGACATCCCCTGCTTCTCGAGGTAGTAGGCAAGCACATAACGGTAGTCCATGGCCCCTCCCTGTTAGTCCAAATATTTACACGTACAAAGTATTGCACCGTTCAAACTTTTGTACAATACTGGGTGCGTACAAAGTTTTGTACTTATGAAAGGAGAAGCAATGAAACTGTCCGAGAAAGTCAATGAGTACGCCGAGAGGGAGAACAGGACGCGCGATTCAATCGCCGACGAGCTTGGCATGAGTCGTTCCTCGTTCTTCAACAAGGTCAAAGGCTCGTATGAGTTCAGCCTGTCCGAGGCCTATGCCCTCTCCAGAATTCTCGGCGTGACGCTCGACGAGTTCCACGCGCTGGCGGTGGCGTAATGCCCCGCAACCAAAGGCTCGACATCATGCGCCGGAAGTTGCAGCGCCGCTTCAAGTCTTGGAAGGGACGCCGGGCGCAATGACGTGGACGAGCAGCGAAGTCCGCTACCTCGAGGAGCACGCCGGGAACGGGGCCGTGGCCATAGCCGAGGCCCTCGGCAAGACGGTGAGGGCGGTGGAGGTCCAGGCGTCCAAATACGGACTCTCACTCCGCAGGCGCTGGATATGCCCGCGTTGCGGGCGGCAGACCTTCAAGCCGCTATCCAGCCGGACCGGATGGTGCGTCTCCTGCACAAGGGAGCAGCGCGCCTCCGAGATCGCCGAGCAGGTGCGGGCGATGGAGGAGGAGGTGAGGAGGGAGGACCGCGTGAACAAGGAGCGGCAGCGGCTCTACAGCCGCAAATACCGCGCAAAACGCCAAATCGACGAGAAGTTTTCGAGAAGCGACAACCAAGGAACGGAGGAAGAATGACCCCTCAAAACAAATACGCGGGCACCCCCAGCAACCACACCAAGAGCGCCCGCACGTCCAACAGGACTCCCCGCATCGTAGCACGCGAGGGCTACCGCCTGCCAGCGCAGGAGCAGGCCGACAGGCAGAGGGACGCCTTCATGGCCGGGCTTCTGGTCGGCATCACCGTGACGGCGCTCGCCATGTGCGCACTGCTGTGGCTCTGGATTATCCCGACAATGGACGGCGCGGTGCACAGTGCCCAGGCCGCATACGAGGCGGTGGGCGTCCATGCGTAACGACGAGCGCTACAACCCCAAGCCCCAGAGCAACCAGCTCGAGATATTCGGCCTCGGGGCCAAGGGCGAGGCGGACGCGGAGGACGCGCGCCGCTGGATTGAAGAGAACCCCGGCGCGTGGAACTACATGGTCGAGAACGCCGTGAGGCTCTCGAAGAAGGGCTACGTGAGCGCCAACTACCTCGTGAACATGGTCCGAAACGAGCTGCACGTGGGCGTGCGCAACGGCCTAGCGCCGTCATTCGCCCGAATCATGGAGGCGCGCTACCCCAGCCTCAAGGACGCCTTCAACAAGCACCGTAGCCAGTCCGACGGGTTCAGCGAATGAGCGCGGACACCTTCACCTTCGAGATTCCCGGCACCATGCCCCAGCTCAACGACTACATCAGGGCCGAGAGGGCGACGAGGTTCGCCGCCGCCCGAATCAAGAGGGAGTCGCACGCGAAGGTGATTGCGGCACTGGCCCCGCAATGCCCGCTGCCCCATTTCCACGAGCCCGTGAACGTCACCTTCACGTGGCACCGCCCCGACAGGCGGACGGACAAGGACAACGTGGCCTTTGCAAAGAAGTTCATCCTCGACGCCCTTCAGAAGGCGGGCGTCATCGAGAACGACAAGTGGGCCATGTGCACCCCATACGACGGCGGCTTCTTCATCGACAAGGAGAACCCGCGAACCGTCGTGACCATCACGAAAGCGACCGACCTGGTCGGATTCTAAGGAGAAGAAATGAAACACTTCGAGAACAACATTTTGGACGGCCAGAGCACGGTCGAAGCCATCAACGACCTCAACGAACTCTCGGGGGCGATCAACGTCAACGCGCTCATGGTCGCCGAGGGCGAGTGCGAGCTGAGCAAGACGGACGCCGGCGCGTGGTGGAGCCTGATTGCGCTCGCCGAGGCCGCGCTGTCGCGCTTCCCCGAGGGGGTGCGCCGCGAGGGGTACGAGCTCGTGAACAAGAACGTCGACCGCGAGCTGGTCGAGAAGGCCCGCCGCGACGAGGCCGAGCAGGCGGCGAAGCGCGTCGTGAGCATCATCTTCTGCCCGAAGGAGGACTAGCCATGCTGAATATCACGACCCAGTCGGTGAGCGCCCACGCGCTCTTCAAGCAGTCGACCATCAAGGGCGACGAGGCCGTGCTCCAGTTCACGGTCCGCATGGACAGCGAGAACGCCTTCCCGCTGATGAAGAAGACGGGCGGGCGCGTGATCCTGACCGTCGAGAGCGGGCAGAAGGTCATCGAGATCTACAACGAGACCGGGGAGGTCTGGGATGAGTAGCGAGGCCGAGAACACCGGCAAGGAGGCCGAGAAGGTCGTCGCCGAGGTCATCGAGGAACAGGAGGCGTCGTCGCTTATCGTGATCTACGCGCCCTCGTCCATCGAGGCGAACTTCGACGCCCTCGAGAAGCGCGTGCGCAAGACCGTCGAGCTCTACAAGGGCGCGACCTACGACCTCACCAACTCCGCCAAGATCAAGGAGGCCAAGAACGACCGCACCTACCTCAACGGCCTGAAGAACGAGATCGAGGAGCGCCGCAAGGCCGTGAAGTGCGAGTGCAACAAGCCGCTCGCCGCCTTCGAGAAGCGCTGCAAGGAAATCACGAAGATCATCGACGACGCCGCCGACGGCATCAAGGCGCAGATCGACAAGGCCGAGGAGGACCGCAAGGCACGCGCAAAGGCCAAGCTCGAGGAGCACTACGAGACGTTCGCCGGGCTGCTCGCGCCGGTCGTCCCCTACGAGCGCTTCCACGAGAAGCAGTGGCTCAACAAGAGCTTCGGCGAGGTCAAGGCGAAGGAGGCGCTCGAGGCCAAGGTCTCGAAGCTCGCGGGCGACTGGGAGACGCTCAAGTCGCAGTTCGAGGGCGAGCCCTACTACGAGGAGGCCGAGCGCGAGCTGTTCGCGACCCTCGACCTCGGCGCGGCCATCGCCTCGGCACGCAAGGCGGCGAGATGATCGAGCGGCCGCAGGTGCGGTACGCCGCACGCATCGCCGAGCTGAAGGCGGCGATGGAGCCCGAACCCGAGCCGGAACCCGCGCCCGAGCCCGAGCCGGAACCCGCGCTGGAACCCGAGCCGAAGCCGGCGCCCGCCGGCAACTGGTACCCGGGCGGCTCCCCGATGCAGGAAATCGGCGAGCGCATCGGACCGGCACCCGTGCTCCGTCCGGCACCGCGCCCCGCAGCGGCCCCGCAGCCGAGCGCCGCGACCCCGTGCGTGATGGTCATCGACTTGGCGACGACCGAGCAGATGCAGTCCATCGGGCGTTTCGCCGGGAGTATCGGCGTGAGCGGAGTGTTCAAGCGCGGCACGCTTCAGCAGGTCTACGAGCGCACGATCCGTTAGGAGCTATGAATGGCAGACGAGAAGCACATCACCATCACCGAGGCGGTCGCCAAGGTCCAGCGCTCCGTTGTGGTGCCGAAGGCCCGCTACAACGCCTACGCGAAGTTCAGCTACCGGTCGTTCGAGGACATCGTCGCGGCGCTCAAGGAGCCGTGCAAGGACGCCGGCGTGGCCTTCACGCTCAGCGACGAGATCGAGCACATCGGCGAGAGGTACTACGTCAAGGCGACCTGCCGCATCTTCTTCGAGGACGGTAGCGGCGACGCCATGGAGGTGAGCGCCTGCGCCAGGGAGGACGAGCACAAGAAGGGCTCCGACGACGCGCAGGTAACCGGCATGGCATCGAGCTACGCACGCAAGTACGCACTGTGCGGCGCGTTCGCCATCGACGGGCAGAGCGACCCGGACTCCCTCACGGACGGCCCCGAGAAGGAGCCCCCGGCGCAGGGGCCGTTCATCGCCAAGTGCAAGGCCTGCGGCACGAGCTACTGTTTCGAGAGCCGCGAGCAGTACGAGGCGTTCATCCAGAACCCCGGTTGCTGCGCCACGCCGACGTGGAGGGTCGTGTAGGCCATGCAGGACCTGTACGGCGAGCGCGAGCGGCTCTTCGAGCAGCTCATGTCCGAGCTCGAGGCCCTGCGCAGGACCGGACAGCAGTACGCGGAGAACGAGGCCGACTACCGCAAGGCCCTGCGCATCGCGATCCTCGAGGAACGCGCCAAGGGGACGCCGGTGACAATCATCAGCGACATGTGCCGGGGCCGAGCGGACATAGCCGAGAAGAAGCAGCTGCGCGACTGCGCCGAAGCACTCTACAAGGCATCGAGCGAGGCGATCATGGCGCTGAAGCTGCGAATCAAGACCGTAGACGCCGACATCCAGAGGACCTGGACGAGCGGCGGCATGGGAGAAGGAGACTACTAGTGAGCATCAACCGAGTGAGCATTTCGGGAAACCTGACGCGCGACCCGGAGCTGCGAGTGACCCCGAGCGGAATGCAGGTGCTCGGGTTCGGCGTCGCCGTCACCGACCGCAGGAAGAACAACCAGACCGGCGGGTGGGAGGACTACCCGAACTTCGTCGACTGCACGATCTTCGGCAACCGAGGCGAGAGCATGGGCCGCATCCTGCACAAGGGCATGAAGGTCGCGGTCGAGGGCAAGCTGCGCTACAGCGCGTGGGAGGACAAGAACGGGGGCGGCAGACGCTCGAAAATCGAGG
>OLQU01002031.1_pt1 | contig 12166 bp, 7 predicted proteins | sample 1672271 | NCBI WGS metagenome assembly OLQU01 (sample SAMEA3136666, study PRJEB25190) | human gut metagenome | biome: human gut; feature: human-associated habitat; material: faeces | place: Austria | collected 2013 | reverse complement strand
CATTTGGAATTGGAATTACATATGGGCTTAGAAAAACATCATTATCTACTCCTGCAAAATTTATCTTGTTTTTTGTTTCATTACTTTTTGTAGGTATTTCTGTTGCGTTTGGATATTTCCTAATTTCTATCCTTCCGGCTAATATAATAAAAATTATTAGTGTAATTCTTCTAGTCTTTATGGGATTTTTAATTATATACGAAGCAATGAATACTAATGAAAAAAAAGAATATAAAAGTCATAAGATATTTCTAAAATCCTTAGGTATAACTATACAAATTATTAGAAATCCAATCTCCTCTGATTTAAACAATTCAAAAATAATTGAAAAAAATGAAGCATTATATTTAGCATTTGCTCTTTCTTTAGATTCTATTTGTGTTGGTATTACAAGTTCATCATTTGGAATGTATAGTTTACTATTTCCTATACTAGTTCCTCTTTTTCAATTTATTTTTCTTAACGCAGGAATTATTCTTGGTAAGAAAATTGTGTTATACAACACATCCTTAAAAAAATGGAATATAATATCTGGAGTCTTATTAATAGTTATTGGTATTTTGAGAGGAATCGGAACATAGGGATTTTTGGGGACGGTCCTAAAATCCCTGTTTACATTATTTTTTATCCCACTAGATAAAATCTAGTTGGCTATATTGTTCATACAAGAGGGAAAAAAGGAACGTCCCCAAATCCCTGGAAACGTCCCAAATTCCTATTTTAATTTCATAGAAAGCAATTTACTAATTCCGTTTTCTTCCATTGTTATTCCATATACTGTATCTGCTGCTTCCATAGTACCTTTTCTATGTGTAATTACTAAGAATTGTGTGTCTTTTGCAAATTTCTTTAAGTATTCTGCATATCTGTTAACATTAACATCATCTAGCGCTGCTTCAATTTCATCTAATACACAGAATGGTGCAGGATTTATTTTTAATATTGCAAATAATATTGCAATAGCTGTAAATGCCTTTTCCCCTCCAGATAATAAAGTCATATTTTGAAGTTTCTTTCCTGGTGGTTGCACCCTAATATCTATTCCACAGTTTAAAACATCATCCTCGTTTTCTAGGATTAATTCTGCTTTTCCACCACCGAATAATTCTTTAAATACCTCATCAAAGTTTTTATTAATAAGTTTAAATTTCTCTTTAAATTGTGCTTTCATAATAGTTATCATTTCTGAGATAACATTTCTAAGCTTAGTCATAGAATTTTCTAAGTCTAGCCTTTGCTCACACATAAAATCATATCTTTCTTTTAATGTTTGATATTCTTTAATAGAATCAATATTTATGCTTCCTAAATCTCGTATTTGATTTCTTAAATAATTAACATCTTTTTGTGTTTTAGCTGGATCTGTTGTTTTTACAAAACCTTCTGCATTATTAGGCGTTAATTCATATTCTTCCCACATTCTATTAATTACATCTTCTAAGTCTTGAGAGGTTTTATTTTTCTTTAAGTCAATTTTTACTAATTGCTCTTTTAAATCTTGCAATCTTCCAAATTGTTCTTCTATTTCTTTTTCTATTTTTTCTAATTCTGTGTTCTTTTCATTTTTACTTTTCTTTAACTCTTCTATTTTTGAACCACTATTTTTAACGTTTTCTTTTATCTCGATAATTTTTACTTTGAATTCTTCTATTTGCGCTCTTAAATTTTCTTCTTCCTGCTTATTTTGCTCTATTTGTTCGTTTTTAACTTTAATGCTATTTTTATTATTTTCGATATCAGCATTAATTCTTTCTGTCATTTCATCTATTGACATTTCGCTTTCTTCAAAAGATGATACAGATATTTTTAAATTTGTTATATCCATATTTAAATTATCTATATATGTTTGATCATCTTTATTTAATTTAACAAATTCCTCTACTACTAAATTTAAAGTTTGTATTTCTTTTTCTAACTTTGCTAAATCTTCTATTAATTTCTCCTTATTTTCTGCAATATCGTTTTTCTGATTATTCAGATTTTCTATTTCTTTTTTTGTTTTATCCATTCTAATTGTTAATTTATCAACATTTTCTGAGATTAATTCCACTTTTTGTTTTTGCGTTGCATATTCTATATCTATCTCTTGCAAATTACTTTCTAAGTGTTCTATTGTCTCTAATAATTCTTCTATGCTAGCTAAATATTCTTCTTTCTCTTTTTCTTTATTTTTTAAGCTAGAATTTAATTTATTTAAATTCTCTTTCAACTCCTCTATTTCTCTACTTCTTCCTAGAATATTTACAGTTTTAGTTTGCACTGACCCACCTGTCATAGCACCAGAAGAATTAATTATATCACCTTTTAGTGTTACAACTCTAAATGAATAATTATTCTTTTTAGCAACAGCAATTCCAGCCTCCATATCGTCTACAATTACTGTTCTACCTAGTAAATTATTAAATATTCCATCATATTTTTTATCATATTGTACTAAGTCAGAAGCAATACCAATTACACCATTTATATTTAAATTGACCCTTTCTAATTTTTTGCCCTTAACAGCTGAAATAGGTAAAAAAGTTACTCTTCCTAAATTGTTTTTTCTTAAATATTCTATTAATTTTTTTGCTTCTTGTTCTGTTTCTGTAACTACATTCTGAAGACTTGCTCCTAAACTCATTTCTATTGCAACTTCATATTCTTTTTTCACATTTAATAGGTTTGCTACAACATCATGTAATCCTTTTTTAAGTTCTGGATTCATATCTGCTGATTTAAGTAATGATTTAACACTTTTTGTGTAACCTTCTTTTTCTTTCTCGGTTTCTTCTAGAAATTTTAGTCTGGCTTCTTTTATTCTTATTTCTTGACCTAAGGTATTAATTTCTGTTTCAAAACTTTTTATTTTATTGTCAGCCTCTATTTTTTTATTCTCTATCTCACTTAAATCATTTTTTAATTTATTTCTTCTTGATTCTATCTCTATAAAGTTTTGCTCAATCTCACTCTTTTTTAATCTTGCCCCATCTAATTCAGAAATCGTAAGTTCTAATTCTTCTGTTTTAGCTTTTATATTTTTTTCTACAGAATCTGTAGTTACATCTTGTGTGTTTATATCATTTTGTACTTCGTATTTTCTATCTGTATTTTCCTCAATTATCATCTTTTTATTTTCTATCTCTAATTGCTTATCAGATAATTTTGCAGTTAATCTGTTTAATTCCTCTTGCTTTTCCTTTAATTCTTTTTCGAATTTTTCTTTATTATTAAATAAATTCTCTTTTTTAGCTATTTTTTGTTTCTTTTCTTCTTCTAACTCTACTATTTTATCATTTATCTCTGCAATTTCTGTTTCATATCTTTTATTATTTTCTTGTATATTATTAATTCTTTCTTCTGATACATTTATATTAGAATTTATCTTTTCTATTTGATTAGAACTTTCGAAACCAATATTTTGCATAGATTCTATTTCTTCTATTAAATTATTTATCTCTACTTTTAATTTGTTCTTTTTTTCATTCTTTTCTTCTTGGCTTTTTTGTTCATTTTCATAAGTTGAATTCATAATATCTTCATCAGCTGTTATCTTTTCTAATCTTTCTTTATATAAATCAATATTATATAAGAATAATCCCACTTCTATTCCCTTTAATTCTTCTCTTAAACTTAAAAACTTTTTAGCCTTTTCTGATTGGATTTTTAAAGGTTCCATATTATTTTCTATTTCTGATAAAATATCGTTAATTCTTAACAAATTTAATTTAGATCTTTCTAGTTTCTTTTCTGAATCTTCTTTTCTGCTACGATATTTTACAATTCCTGCTGCTTCTTCAAAAATATGTCTTCTATCTTCTGACTTATTGCTTAATATTTCATCTATTTTTCCTTGACCTATAATAGAATATCCATCTTTACCAATACCAGTATCCATAAATAATTCTAGAATATCTTTTAATCTACAAGGTGTTTTGTTTATAAAATAACCTGTTTCACCTGTTCTATATATTCTTCTTGTTACTGTAACTTCTGCATATTCTATTGGTAATTTACCATCATCATTATTAAAAACTAAAGATGCTTCAGCAAAACCTAAAGATTTTCTATTTTGTGTTCCTGCAAAAATAATATCTTCTGATTTAGCACCTCTTAATGATTTTATACTTTGTTCACCTAATACCCAACGAATTGCATCAGATATATTACTTTTTCCAGATCCGTTTGGTCCTATAACTGTTGTAATTCCTGGCATAAATTCTAAAACTGTTTTATCTGCAAAGGATTTAAATCCTTGTAACTCTAATCTTTTTAAATACATTATTATCACCTTTTTTATCTTTTTGTACTTCTTTATAATATATTAAAAATCAATATAAATCAACAATATATTGAACTTTATTTCATTTAATGATATTATACTTTTGAAAAAATATTGAATTATTTACATAGCAAAAAGTAATACTATTTACAAAGGAGTTTTAAAATGATTAAAGAAAAATTTGACTTTTACGATAAAACTGTCTTAAAATCTTATGATTTAGATTCTAGTGCTAGATATCAATTAAAAATGTTAGATTCACTAGATAATTTTACAAGGAAACATTCTGAAGGCGTTGCAAATATAACTTGTAGAATATGTGATTATCTTCATTTAAATAAAGACTTTACTACTTACTGTACAACTTGTGCATATTTGCATGATATTGGCAAAATGTTTATTCCACCATCTATTCTTCAAAAGCCTTCTAGACTTACAGACGAAGAATATGAAATTATGAAAACTCATACAACTATTGGATATAAAATGTGTATGAATGATGTCAATTTAAGACCTTATTCTGCTGGTCCTAAATGCCATCACGAAGCATTAAATGGTACAGGTTACCCAGAAGGATTAAAAGGAGATGCCATCCCAATAGAAGCACAAATTATTAGGGTAGCAGATGAATTTGATGCAATTGTTAGTAAAAGACAATATAAATCACATGTTGGTATTATAGATACTTTAAAAATATTAATCGAAAATGCACATAATGGAAAAAATAATGTACCAGCTACAAAAGCTTTAAAAAAAGTAGTAATAGATGATACAATTTATGAAATTTCTTGTGCATTTAACTATTTAGATTATTTAAAAGATAATATAAAAAGATTAAAAGAAATAAAAAAATATTATGATAAAATGAATTCTTCTAATTCTGAAAAGCAAAAGAATTATTATTTAGAAGGAATGAAAATGCTTTTTGATAAAGGCGAAACTGTAGAAAATTTTGAAGAAATCTTTGAACAATTTAAGCAAGCTCTTATTAATAAAAATGAGCAAATAGATAAATTAAACGCAGAATTAAAAGAAATTAGAAAATTAAAAATTTAAACCACAGTCTAAATTTTTGATTTGGTGTCTGTGGGCTATATGAAAATGACGAATAATTTTACAAAAGAGGAGTATTTAATGTTTGACCAAAAATTTGATTTTTATGATAAAACAACTTTAAAATCATATAATTTAGATGTTACTATGAGATATCAATTAACTATGCTAGATAGTTTAGACCCTTTTACCAGAATTCATAGTGAAAATGTTGCAAGCATTACCTGTAGGTTGTGCGAATATTTGCGTTGCGATAAAAATTTTACTGCTTATTGTACGATTTGTGCATATTTACATGACATTGGTAAAATGTTTATTCCCGCCAAAATACTAAATAAACCTGATAAACTAACAGACGAAGAATTCGCTATCATGAAAACACATACACTTATAGGTTATAAAATGTGTATGGATGATATTAAATTAAGACCTTATGCACTAGGGCCAAAATATCATCATGAAACTTTAGATGGTATGGGATATCCTGAAGGATTGGTTGGAAATTTAATTCCATACGAAGATCAAATAATAAAAGTTGCAGATGACTATGATGCATTAGTTACTAAAAGACAATATAAAACTCATATTCACATATCTGATACCTTAAAAGATTTAATAAAAGATACAGAACCAAATATTAAAGTTGCAGCTCTAGATAATGCCGCACAAGGCGTAAAATTAGGTAAACTTAATAAAAAAGTTGTAAAAGCTTTATTTAAAGTTGTTATTGATGATACTTACTATGAAATTAGTTGTGTTACAGGTTATGTTGACTATTTAAAAGATCAAATAAAAAGAATTGAACAAATCTTAGAATATGAGGAAAAAATGGATAAAGCCCATTCCGAAAAAAAGAAAAATTATTATAAAGAAGGGATGGAAATGCTATTTCAGGAAGGCGAAAATTTCGAAAATATTCATAAAGTATCCTATATAGAACATCAATACGATACAATTTATGATCCCACAGAAGAAGAATTTCGTAGAGCAATTGAAAAAAGCCTTCTTTGCAAAAGCAAAAATTGGAGTTATGAAGAAGAATATCAAACAGCGTATTTAACAAGAAAAGAAATTGTAGACAAATTATATGAAGAAATTAAAATAATAAAAAAATTACAAGTATAGGGATTTTTGGACATTCCTCCGGGATTTGGGGACGTTCCTAAAATCCCGGTAAAACCGGGATTTTAGATAGTTTTTTAATAATTAAATTTCTAGTACACAAATTTATACAAATAAAAGAACGCTTTTATTTTCCTATAAAAGGAAAATAAGAACGTTCTTTTGCTCTCTATTCGCCTAAACCGAAACTAACACCAAGAGCATTATTTATTTTCCCTATAATTTCGTCATTGTCTATATGTCCTATTCTCTCTTTTAATCTACTTTTATCTATTGTTCTAATTTGTTCAGCAAGTACTATCGAATCTGATTTTAAACCAAAATCTTTTGAATTAATTTCTATGTGCGTAGGCAACTTATTTTTAGTTTTTTGAGATGTAATTGCTGCTGCAATTACAGTTGGACTATATTTGTTTCCCAAATCATTTTGTATTATTAAAACTGGTCTAATTCCTCCTTGTTCTGAGCCAACAACAGGACTTAAGTCTGCATAAAACATGTCGCCTCTTTTTATATTCATTTTCTTCACTCCTATTATTAGTATATATCTTGTTTTAAATACTAGCTCGAGATAAAGAAAATAGCTTCTTACTACTTATAACTTATCTCATTATATAATATGTAAACAGTTATATTTTGGTTAATATCTTGTACTTCTAATTTCTTTGGTTTATTTGTTTTTTTATCTATTGTCAATTTTTTCTTTACTTGATACTTATTTTCTTGAGTTTTACAATCCGTTGATAATATAATCTCATTTTCATTTTCTTCATGTTTTGAATTACTATTATTGTTAAAATCATCTATAAATTCATTTAAAAATAAATTATTTTCTGCCATATATTTATAATTTTCGTATATATTTGTAAGATCCATATTAGTATTTTTTAAACTTAATGTATTATTGCTGTATTCTATTCTCACTCCTCTTATATTTTCTGGTTCTTCTACTTCTTGCATGCAGTATTCTCCCTTTTTATATTCTTGTGTCATTTTATACTTATTAGTATTTTTATTACTTACCACTGTTACCTCTATTTTTGCTTTATACGAGTTCATATTTAAAATTTGATTATTATCATTATTCCCAATTTCGATTTTTTTATTATTAATTAAATAAAAAAAGGAGATAGAATATGAGTGAATTAATTATTTGTGAAAAACCTAAAGTGGCTGAAAAAGTAGCTAAAGCTTTATCTGATTCACCAGTAAAAAATTCATATAAAAGAGTACCATATTATGAGTTTACAAATGGAAATGGAACAAAAATTACAGTATTATCTGCAGTGGGTCATTTATTTTCATTAAAAGCAAAAAATAAAAAGGATAAACGTTTATTTGATGTTGAATGGGTACCTTTAAGTGAAACTGATAAATCAAAAAAATATGTTAAAAATTATATAGATACTATAAAGAAATTCTCAAAAGATGCAGATAGATTCATACATGCATGTGATTATGATACAGAAGGAACATTAATAGGATTTAATGCTCTAAGATATATCTGTGGAGAAGATAGTATTGATAAATCATTTAGAATGAAATTTTCAGCTTTAACAAAAAAAGACTTAATAGAATCATATTCAAATGCATATCCATTAAAAGAAGATAAATCATGGGTAGATAGTGGAGAAACACGTCATGTTCTTGATTTCTTATTTGGAGTAAATATCTCAAAATCAATGACAGACTCTGTGTTGAATGTAACAAATAGATATGTTCAATTATCTGCTGGACGTGTACAAACACCAACACTTGCAATACTAACAGAACGTGAAAAGGAAATACAAAAGTTCATACCAGAACCTTACTGGCTAATAAAAGCAAAACTTCAAAAATCAATAGTAGCAGATCATAAGAAGGGTAAAATCTTTGATAAAAAGGAAGTAGATGCAATTCTTAAAAATTGTAAAGGAAAGGATGTTACAGTAGAAAAAATAACCAATAGAAAAACTAAAAAAGATTTACCAGTACCATTTGAATTAGGAACATTACAATCAGAAGCATATGCACAATTTGGTTTTACTCCACGTAAAACACAACAAATAGCACAAAATCTCTATGTTGAGGGATACACATCCTATCCAAGAACATCATCACAGAAACTTCCAGAATCCTTAGGACTACCAAATATACTTAGTCAACTATCTAAACATCCAAAATATAAGGATAAGATAAGTCAACTAGAACAACCATACAAACCACATGAAGGTAAAAAAACTGATGAGGCACATCCTGCAATACATCCAACAGGAACATTACCTAAGGACATATCTGAGGATTATCAGAAGATTTATGATCTTATAACATATAGATTTATCAGTATATTTGGTAAACCTGCAGAAATGGAATCTATAAAAGTAGAATTAGATATTGGCGGAGAGCCATTCTCATTTTCAAGACAAAGAATTTCCAAGGAAGGATGGTTAAGTTTAGATCCATATCAGTATAAAAAAGTTAAAAATGAGGAATTCCCAGAGATAAAAGAGGGTCAAACAACTAAAGCTAAAGTAGCTAGTGAAGAAAAAGAAACAAAACCACCTGCAAGATATAATCAAGCATCAATTATAAGGGAACTTGAAAAAAGAGGTTTAGGAACAAAATCCACAAGGGCAAACATAGTTTCAATATTATATACTAGAAAATATGTTGAAGGTAAAAAAATAGAAGTTAGTCAACTTGGTCAACAAATAATAAATACTCTAGAAAAATATTCTGAAAGAATTACTAGTGAACAAATGACTCGTGAATTTGAAACTGACATATCTAATATTAAGGAAAATGAAATTACAGAAGCAACTGTGATTGAAGATGCTAAAAAAGAGTTAAATGGAATTCTTGATTCTATTGATGATAATATTGAAGATATTGGTAAGGAATTATATGGTGCATATGAACAAAGTCGTGTAGTTGGAAAATGTGGTTGTGGTGGTAACTTAATAATAATTTCATCACCACGTGGTGGAAAATTCGTTGGATGTTCTAATTATCCAGATTGTAAGAAAACATATTCATTACCAGCAGGTGCTAATGTTCTTAAAACTACATGTGAAAAATGTGGACTACCACTAATTTCATATGGAAAACCTAGACAAAGAGCATGTCTAGATTTTGAATGTGCAAATGGTGGACAAAAATCAACAAATGATGTTGTTGGTGAATGTCCTGATTGTGGTAAAGATCTAATAAAAAGAATGGGTAGATTTGGTGAATTTATAGGATGTACTGGTTTTCCTAAGTGTAGATTCACATCATCCATCGATGACTTTGAGAAATCTAAGAAAGAATCCGAGAAGAAAGATTAATATAAGAATATAATACTTAGAATGAATAAATTTTCTAGGTATTAACACTCCTTTTTTTTTAATTATTTGAAATAATTTCATATAAATGTTTTAGTATGATAAGTGTACCTTCTTTATTTAAGTGTTTATCATCACTTTGTTGTTGTGATGAATAGATACATGCCGGACATCCATTATCACAATCACAATCTCTAACTAATTCATAAGACATTTTAACAATATCTTTAAATAATTTATATGCTTTATTTGTTAATCCAACACCACCTTCAAATCCATCATATATGAATATTGTTGCATTTAATGTGTCTTCATGCATATTTTTAGTTACACCACCTAAATCATATGTATCACACATTACATGGAATGGAGCAACAGAAAGCATGACATTTTCAACACCTTGAAGACATCCCATAAAAACGTCCTTAAATTTTTCACTTGTAACTAGTGTTTCTTCTAAGTGTTGTCTTATATCATAGGGTATTGTAAACCAGAAACCCTTAGTTTTAAAATTCAGTGGTGGAAGATTTAATTTCTTTGATGATGAAATTTTACTAAATGTAATTGTATTGTATCTATCATACTTCTCAGTAACATTTAAACTACCATAACTAAGTTTAATATCTCCAATATTCTCTTCTTTTTCTTTTTTCAATAGTTTAACATCGACTTCTTTCAATGCTTGAGTATAGTAATTTAGATTTTTTTTCTTTACATACACACGACGTTCTTGTATGTCTAGTTTTCTTACAAGATATGTTTCACCATTATGTATTAAAACAGCATTTTCATGTGCTTCTCTAAATGCTTGTTTTTCACTCATTTCTTCAAGGAATTTATGGTCATTGAATACTTTATATGGTTCTGAACGAACATCACTTAGATTTACTTCAAAATTTGGTGATTTATCTTGTTTTAATAATTCAATATCATTATAAACCCACTGATTATCTTTGTATTTAACAATACCTTCAGTTTCTAAATCACTAATTTCATCAATAACAATACCTTCATCATCGAATCCAAAACTTTCAATTTCACCTAATTTTAGTGGAATTTCATATGCTGCACATTTAAGATGTCCTCTTAGTATTTGCTGATTGTTTAAGTCGATTATTGCATGTTCATGTGTTTTATTGAAGAATACTTCTGGATGTTTCATAAAGTATTGATCTAATGGATTTTCAAATGCAAGCATTGTAATAATTGATTCTTGGTTACGTCGTCCAGCACGTCCTGCCTGTTGCCATGTGGATATGAGTGTTCCTGGATATCCTGATATAATAACACTATCTAATGAACCAATATTTATTCCTAATTCAAGGGCATTTGTTGTTACTATTCCCTTAATTTTACCAGATTTAAGATCATCTTCTATTTTTTTTCTCTCATCAACTGTATATCCTGCTCTATATGCAGTTATTTTATTGCATAATTCTGGTTTTTCAGATTTTAATCTATCCTTTGCTCTAAGAGCAATGACTTCTGCCATTTTACGTGATATTTCAAAACATATTGTTTGTAAATCATTTTTTAAGTATGTGTTAAATAATTTTAAAGTATCTTGGTGTATTGATGGTTTTTTCTTTGATTCAAGAGCATATGGATTAAAGAACATGAAATATTTCTTACCTGATGGTGATCCATTATTATCCACTATTTTAAATTTAAGTCCTGTTAGTTTTTCACTAAATTCCACGGGATTTGCAAGTGTTGCAGTTGATATAATAAATTGTGGATTTGAACCATAGTATTTACAGATTCTTTTTAATCTTCTTATTAAAAATGCCATATTTGAACCAAACACACCTCTATACTGGTGTGCTTCATCTATTATGATGTATTTAATATTTTCGAAGAATCTTTGCCATTGTTTATGCCATGGAAGTATTAGATGTAGTTCATAGGGATTTGTTATAACAAGTCGTGACTTTCTTTTTATTTCGGGTCGTTTTGATTTGGGTGTATCTCCATCATATTTTTCAGGATATATCTCTAAATCATATTCTTTATCAATATTTAATAAGCTCTTTAATTGGTCATTAGCCAATGCCTTTGTTGGATAAATATATAATGCAGTATCTTGTTTATTATTAGTTAAATCTTCTAGTACAGGTAGTGTGAATGATAATGTTTTTCCACTTGCAGTGGGTGTTGTTATTATTACATTTTCATTGTTTCGAACATGTTTTAGTGCTTCATATTGGTGTGTGTAGAGTTTAATATGGTGTTCTTTAAGATATCTACTCAATGGTTGGGGAAGTTTAACATCTTCTGTTGTATATCTTGCATGTCTTGGAGGAATTTCTTCTATATGTTCAATTCTATCTCTAAACCATTTCTTGTTTTTGAAATATGTGAGTATGTCTGTTATCATTCTTTTTAACTACCTTTATTTTTTAATTTTTTTTATTCTTTAAAATTATAT
>OLQU01002029.1_pt1 | contig 12196 bp, 12 predicted proteins | sample 1672271 | NCBI WGS metagenome assembly OLQU01 (sample SAMEA3136666, study PRJEB25190) | human gut metagenome | biome: human gut; feature: human-associated habitat; material: faeces | place: Austria | collected 2013 | reverse complement strand
CATAGAAATCCGCGCATATGTCCGTGCCAAAGATCCTACCCGTACCATATCTTCCATCTGACATCAGTACCTTTCTCTCTGCTGCTAAGCCTTTTCGCCCTCTTCTTGAGAACAAATGTTCTGTCCTCATTCTACCCTATAACCATTTCCCTGTCAATTCTCCTCTTCTTTCTTTACATCAAAAACCCGAACAAAAGAGCGCAGACCAGGAAACTGATCTGCGCTCTTTTACTCTTGACAAATTTTTCTTACCAAAGCCTCCGCGACAGGCTTCTCATCCGCATATTTGTTATGGCAAATCCGCCAGTTCCTCCCCCCGCCGTCTCACATGCCGGATCATCCCTTCCACCGACCTGTTGGCATTGATCACAGTCAGAGTGATCTTTGGATGTTGATTCTGGAATACCCGGAACACCTCGTCCGAGAATCCCTGGCCCATGAACTCAATTCCCTGAAAATCGAAAACGATCTCCTCAAATTCATCCAGACGCCGCAGGATCCGCCTGGCCTGGGATCTGGCCACCGGATCTCCCAGAGGGCACATCTCCCTCAACGGGATCTGAGTTTTTACAACCTCTTCTTCCAGCGGGGCAAATTCATCAAACACCTCTCTGGAAGTATGCTCTGCGTTATTTGCAAGCTTCATCACTGCCATGGTTCCGATCCCCTCCAATCTGGTATAGTAAGCAAGTAAATGCGACTGCACAAACCGATCCCTGTCATCGCACCGCCAGGAATAGTAGGTATCCTCTGACCAGATTGCAAATTCTGAGAGCATTTTAGACACAAAGAAGATGCCTTCACCTGAATGAGACGACGGATCCGTCGTAAATTTCCCTTTATACAGTTCCAACGCCGCCTGTGCGGCATTCATCTTCATTCCCAGTATCTCCTGTGCGTAATCCCGGATCCTGTGAAAGACCCCGATCCCATTATCCACAATAGAAATCTCTGTATACAACTCATCCTTCTGAATCGCACAGAAAATCTTACTGCTTCCCGAATGCTCAATCGCATTATTCATGATCTCAGTAAAGGCATAATACCAGATATCCCTGACATTCCCGGCAAGATCCTGGAGAAAAGGATGGATACATTCCCAGAAAACATCGTCTTCTTCAAAATCTCCTTCCCTCAGATCCCAGCTCCACTGTGCAGAAACCGTCTTCAATCGCCATCCCGTCGGCGCCTCTTCCTCTCCCAGAAGGATTCCGGTTCTCAGACAATCACTTAAATAACGTCGAACAGAAGTCTCGGAAATTCCGAAATTCTCTGCCGTCTTCTTCAGGAAATCCTTCTCCTGTCTTCGGATCTTGTCCAGCATATAGTTCTGTATCGCTGTACGCTTTGCCTCTGTAAATGACATAACTTATTCTCCATTTTTAAAACTATATTTTATATTAATTCAACTATAACATCTTTTCCCAAGACTATCAATCAATTCTGTACAAAAAAAAGGCATGTGGCCTGGTGTGCTACCCGTCAAGTAGACAATGAAAAAAATATAAAATTTTTATGTTGCCCGGTTTGTACCGGGCAATATTTTTATGCGGCTAATAACCGTTCATGAAATTCAAACGGTGTTAATACATCAAGGCACCTTTGCGGGCGGTCATTTATGTAATAGTCTATATATGCCGTTATCGCTTGTACAAGTTCCTCTCTGGTATGATACTTCCTTCCATAATACATTTCACGTTTTAGAATTCCCCAGAATCCCTCCATAGGCCCATTATCCGTACAGTGCGCTACCCGGGACATGCTCTGTGTCATCCCTGCGTCTACCAGTTTTTGGTGAAACGCACGAGAAGTATATTGAAAGCCTCGATCACTATGAAAGATTGGATGAGCTCCCGGACTGTTCTTTACTGCTTGATCGAAAGTATCAAATACCAACTGATTGTTATTATGATCACTTAGTACATATGCAACCGGGCGACGATCACATAAGTCCAGGATCACACTCAGGTAAAGCTTATGGATATGGTCAAATGAAGTGCCATACTTAAACTCCGTTACATCCGTTACCCATTTCTTGTTAAGACCATCTGCATGAAAGTCTCTGTTCAAAACATTCTCTGCTATAAAAGCTGGGTTCTTCGATGGCCTGGTACAGCCGTCATAACGATATTTCAAGTTTGATCGTATCTGTTGTTTCCTGCATATACGCAGGATCCTCTTGTCATTTACTTTGATGCCATTATCGTGACGAAGTTTGTCATTCAATCTCCGATATCCCATGTCAGGATGTTCTTGATGGATTGCTTCCAACTGGTCGGAAATCTGCTTGTTCAGCCGGTCATTTGCTGTTTCTATACGGTTCAGCCATTTATAGTAAGCCGCTCTTGTAATACCGCCAAGTTTACATAAGGATCGGATCGGGTAATGGTGTTCTTCATGCTCTTCTCTAATTACCTGATAAATGTGTTTGTTCCTTTGCCGGCTCAGTCCCACCTCCTTTCGAGTTCTGCAAGTTTTTTTAGGAAGTCCGCCTCCATTTGTGCCTGTTCTTTTTCTGCCCGCAAGATCCGGTTTTCTGCCCGCAGCTTTTCCAGTTCTGACATTTCCTCTTCATGCTTTCGTTTTCCGCGTCTGTCACGAAGAGCCTCCACTCCCTGTTTCTCATATTTTATCGTATAAGTACGTGCCTGTTGGTAAGAAATCCCAAACTGTTCTGATGTCTTAGTATAATTATGATCATGGGAGATACAGTATTGTACGATTTCAACCCGTTCATCAAAGGTGGTTTTTCTTCCTTTGGTCATGATAGCAATTCCTCCTGTTCCGGAAGCTTTTAGCTTCTCATGTCCATTATACTTCAAAACCCACTGTCTGATTGTAGTTTCGGCAGGAATGTTATAGGTGACTGCCAGTTCCCCGTAAGATCCTTCTCCGTTTAGATACGCTTCAACAACATCTTTTTTAAAGAAGGCTGAATAAGATTGATTATGACCTGTTCTGATGAAAGCGGATTCTCCGGATGCTTTATACTTGTTAACCCATCTTCTAAAAACGGTTTCACTCACTCCAAGTTCACTGGCGTGTGAGAGATAGGATCCGTTTCCTGAAATGTAATCTTTTACAGCCTGCAGCTTCACTTCTGGTAATATTCCTCTAGGCATAACGAAACTCCCCTCCAGATAAACAGTTTTATTATTTCAACTGTCTACCTAAAGGGGAGCATATCAAATTTATGTATCGCCTTTCTTGTATGATCCGTCAGATGAATTTTACCAGAAAACATTTCCTCCAACATTAATTCCGTCTTTGCCGGTCCACGCTGCGTGGAAGAAATAGCAATCTGCAACCGCAGAGTAGCGGGTGCCGCCGAGAACAGCCTTGGCCGCTTTATAACAGGAGTTGGGGACTCCATTTTTCAGCGCCCGTTCCAGCGCGCCGTTCCAGGTAGGAGCAAACTGTCCGGCCTGGAAGATAACGCCTCTTAAGCTGTTGGGGAACCGGGGACTGCTTACGCGGTTCATGATCACGGTTCCTACCGCCAGCATACCATTATAATTGGTTCCGGCTTCGCAGTACAGGATCGCGGCCAGAAGCGCTACGTCAGTGGTGCTGGCTGATACAGAAGAACCAGAATTGGTGGTACCGCCGGAAGATCCGGAAATATCATTGTTCTGTGCGGTGTTGGCGGCAGCTTCTGCTGCGCGTGCACGATCCAGCTGTTTCTGATAGTCTGCCAGTTCTCCTGAAGTGGAAGAGATCTTGCTGTTGATAGCATCCTGCTGGCTGGACAGATTGTTCTGCAGAGCCTTCAGATCCTTCTGCTTATCTTCTAATGCATTTTCCTTTTTCTCTACTTCAAGCCGTGCTTCCTGGAACTCATCCAGCATTTCACGGTCATAGTCGCTGATCACGGTCACGTATTCCGCCCGGTTCAGGAAATCACCCATGTCCTCGGAAGAGAAGAGGATCTCAAGAAGAGAAGCGCTTCCGCCCTCATACATGAATTTGATCCGGTCCTTCATGGCTTCGTAGTGAGTTTCCTCGTTAACCTTGGCCGCAGCCAGCTCCAGTTTCGCTTTTTCTACTTCTTCGGAAAGCGATTCGATTTTCTCAGATGTTTTATCCAGTTCCTTGCTCAGTGAAGCAAGTTCGTTGTTCAGGTCATCCAGTTCTCCCTGAAGATTGGAAGTTTTTTGTTCTAATTCCTCAGTAGAGGGTGCAGCATATACAGAGATTCCGGAAGAAGCAAGTGTTACGGCACACAGAAGCGCAAGCGCAGTCCGTAAGATCTGTTTCTTTTTCATACTCATTCTATACCTTTTCCTTTCTGTCTTTTGCAAGTGCTAGTACATTATACAACAAATTGCTTTATATTGCAAACTTTGTTAAAATAAATGTAATGGAACTGTAACAATTGAAAATGAAGGAAAGGAAAGGACCATGAAGAAGTACGAAGAAGAACACTATCAGTTTGAAAATATTAAGGAGCACATTTACCCCTGGATCAGAAAAGAGCTGAAGGACAAGCATGCACTGAACGGGAAAAATCTGTCGGAGAAGGATACGCCGGTGGTGGCTTTTATGGGGGATCTGAAGATCATCTTCGCCATTCGCCGGGGGGAGGACAGCTATGAGATCCTGAAGGATCAGATGCTGGCGCCGGGGACGGATATCGAAGCGCTCTATCACACAGCCTGTGAGAATCTGGCCCGGGATGTGGAATTTGTTATCGGCAATACCTGGTACGGCGCATTTGGGATCATCGCGGACGGGTTTCATGAGGCAAGTTCCCTTTGTTTCAAGCATATCTGGCAGGTGTGTGTGGATAAGCTGAAGGACGACCTGGTGATCATGGTGCCCTCCAAGGATACGGTTCTTTTTGCCCCGGCGGGACAGAAAGAGGTGGTGGAGAAGATGATCGAGCATGGGAAAGGCGCCTACGATATGGACAGCGAGGGGATCAGTACATCGCTTATGCTGTTTTCCCAGACGAGAAAGGAACTGACGCCCTATGAAATATAAGGTGAGGATGATCGCATTTGACCTGGACGGGACGCTTCTGACCACGGATAAGCGGCTAACGGATGAGACAAGGAGGACTCTGGAACAGGCGGCGAAGAGAGGGATCCTTCTGGTGCCGGCCACAGGGCGGCCGCTGACGGGAATGCCGGCGGAGGTGCTGGGGATTGCGGGAGTCAGATACGCGATTACCGCCAATGGTGCCAGAGTTGTATCTGCGGAGGATGGGAAGATCTTGCGGGAGAAGCTGATCTCTGTGGAAAAAGCCAGAAAAGTCTTGGATATTTACGGTGAATATGATACACTACGAGAGATCTATTATGACGGGCAGGGCTATATGGAAGCCCGGCAGATGGAACAACTGGATCATTATGTGCCGGATCCCAATATGGCGAAATATATGAGGAATACCCGTAAGTGTGTGCCTGATCTGATGGAGAAGTTCCGTCAGGAGAACCGGGCCATGGACAAGGTGCAGGCTGTTTTCGCCTGCGCAGGGGAGAAGGAGCAGGCATTTCGGAGGATCTGGGAGATGGAAGGCGTGGAAGCTACCGGAGCTCTTTCTTATAATATAGAAGTAACTGCAGGCGGGATCAACAAGGGGGAAGCCCTGTTATGGCTGGCCGGCGAGCTTGGGATCGACCGGGAGGAGATCCTGGCATTTGGCGATGGGGCCAATGACGCGGATATGATCCGTGCGGCGGGGATCGGCGCGGCTATGGAAGTAAGCGTGCCGGAAGTCCGTGCGGCGGCGGATATCCTGGCCGGGTCCAATGATGAGGACGGCGTGGCCCGTGCGATCCAAAGATACATCGATCTGGGATAATCAGTGATTGAATAAAGTATACATTTAAGGTAAAAAGATCAGGAGGGAAAGTACATAGTATGTTAGATGTGTTAAAAGTGATCCTGCTGGGGATCGTGGAGGGAATCACAGAGTGGCTTCCGGTGAGCAGCACCGGCCACCTGATCCTGGTAGGAGATCTGCTGAAACCAAACTTAAGCGACGCATTTATGGAAATGTTCAATGTGGTCATCCAGCTGGGAGCCATTATGGCGGTGGTGGTCCTGTATTTCCATAAGCTGAATCCATTTTCGCCAAAGAAGACTCAGCGACAGAAGATGCTGACCTGGCAGATGTGGATCAAAGTGCTGATCGCTTCAATCCCTGCGGGAGTTGTGGGGATCCTCTTCAATGACGTGTTGGACCGGCTGTTCTACTGGTCAGTGCCGGTGGCGCTGATGCTGATCCTGTACGGTGTGCTCTTTATTGTGATCGAGAAGCGCAATGAGGGACGGCGCCCCGCAGTGACCAAGATCTCGGAGCTGTCGGTGCGGATGCTGCTGTGGATCGGGGTGTTCCAGATGCTGGCTCTGATCCCGGGAACCTCCCGGTCCGGGGCGACCATCGTAGGCGCGCTGATCATCGGCGTGTCACGGGAAGTGGCGGCGGAGTTTACTTTCTTCCTGGCGATCCCGGCCATGTTCGGCGCCAGCCTGATCAAGCTGGTAGGATTCGGGTTCAACTTTACGGCCGCAGAGCTGGGATTTCTGCTGCTGGGCTGTCTGGTGTCGTTTGGGCTGTCCATCGTGGCGATCCGCTTCCTGATGGGATATATTAAACAGCATGACTTCAAAGTGTTCGGATATTACCGGATCGTGCTGGGAGGCCTGGTATTGCTGGTGGCGTTCGTGCAGTGGTTGTTTGGTTAATTGTTTAGCGAAAAATATTGCATCAAAAAAAGTTGTTTCGTACTAGTCGAAACAACTTTTTTTGATGCGCCATATTTTTGTGAATAGAGTTGAAGATGAATATTCTGATTATCTTGGAGAAAAAATATTTTTAAAAGACAATATAGGATATATTGTAAAAATATTTAGTTTATTTTTTGCCGTTTATATTGGAAAAAATGGACTCAACATATAATGAAAAGGAAATAAATCTCTGATAACATTTAAAAAAAGAGGGAGATACAATGGGTAAGATAATCAGATTGGATGCGAAATGCCTGCAGCTAATTGAATTATTAAGTTATGATATGAATCCTAAAAAAGAGGAAACGTCAGATTTGCTGGAACTAAATTCTAATCAACTAGGATATTGCATAAAAAAAGCGAATTTCTTTTTTGAAACACAAAATATAAAAAATGCAATTTCTGAAAAAGATGGTTTGTTCCAAATTAAGACAGAAGCTAAAAGGTGGTTTTACATTAATCATAATAATATAAAAATGGCGTTATATTCATTACCACGGGAAGAAAGGATTCGATTAGCAGCTATATATACATTTCATACAGAATATTTATCATTAAATCATTATATTTCCTTATTTGAAGTTAGCAAAGGAACTCTTCTAAAAATGCTGCAATACGTGCGGAAATTAGCTGAAGAATATAATCTGCAGTTAGAGTATACAAGAACTAGTGGATATATGTTCGAAGGTTCTGAAATGCAGCAACGGCAACTTCTTCTGGATATGTTGGATTACTTTTATATGAGATATAGCAGTATTTGGGGAATATCAGAGGTCTTTCCTTTCTCGGAAGAAAAAATTAGAAGGAGTTATGAAGTAATTGAAAATTTAGAAGAGAAGTTAAATATACGTTACAGTGATCATGAACTGGAAGTATTGGCGGTGTTTCGGCTATATATTGAAGAACGAATTCAAAAAGGATTATTGATTAATGAAAAAAATTTTTTGAGTCATGAAATTGAAAAGACGGATATTTATAAGGTTGTCAGAAAAGACAATTACGATATTTTGAGATCTGATCACAAATATTTAGGAGAAATTATATATTTCTCATTGCTTTTGTTAACCGCAGATATGGAAAGTGGAAACGGTGAAATAAGTATTTTGTTTTCAGATATTTTGGAGTATGCAAAGGAGATTGTTTCCTTTTTTGAAGAAAAGGCATGTGTAAAGTTTGAAAGTTTTGAAGATGCTACCAAAGCGATATATTGGCAACTGGTTTCAGCATATTTTTCTATGGTATACAAATTTTCAAGATTTTGCGTATGGGGAATTCAAGAAAAAGCGAGTGAAAATTCGGAAGTGTTTGGAGAAATATATAATCTTACAGAAAAAGCCTTAGAATCTTTAGAAAAGAAGATGAGGAAAAAAATACCCAAAAGGAATAGGAAAAGTATAGCACTGCTTATGACAATGCTTTTAAATTATTCTTCAAAAAGAGAAACAAGGAACTTAAAAGCAGTAGTTATATGTCCGCATGGTTTGATTACATCCCGGATATTGTTAGAACAATTGGAAAATATTTTTCCAGAAGTGATTTTTAAAGGAGCTTGTTCATTCAGGGAATATAAAAAAATGGAAGAGGAGGTTGATTTAATATTTACCACAGATGTCTTAAATACGCAGAAGCGGCAGATTGTTATTGGCGGTGGATGGGAAAAATTGAATCGCGAAAAGCTTAGGCAAAAAGTCTTTTTAAACCAAGCAGGAGACTTCGAGAGTAATGGATATAAAAAGACTGATTTGAAGAATAAAGGGGAATATTCGCTTTCATCACTTTTAACCTTGGATAAAATCCAACTTGTAGAGTCGGTATCTGATTGGAAAGAAGCAACATTAATTTGTGGAGAGATGCTTTTAAAGACGGGTGATATAGAAAAAGAATATTTGGAAGAAATTATAAAGGAGTATGATTTTCAATCCCCATTTTGTGTGTTTTCAGGAAATTTGGTGATTATGCATTGTGGATTATTAAAATATGTCAATCGACTGTGCATGGCGCTACTGAAGGTGACAAAAGAAGTTTTATTTGGAGAAGAGATTGCAGTTCATATAGTTATTGTTCTTGGAACACCTAATAGGGTGGACCAGATAAAGGCAGTGCAAGCCCTATCGTTGTTGGCGAAAAATGAACAAGATATAAAAAAAATAAAGGGAAGTTCTGTTAAAGAAGAAATTATCGAGGTGTTAAGAAAATATGAGTAAAAGGAAACCTGTTGTGGGAACTGGATGGAAATTATATGTCAATTATATGGAAGAAGCTAAGAGACTGTTGGGAGAATTGAGGATAATCGCGGAGGAGTTTCCTGAGGTAGAAACTTTTGTGTTCCCGGAAGCTCCACAGCTTCCGATTGCAGAAATGGAGTTAAAGGGTAGTTGTTTGGGATATGGTTTGCAACATATATGTGTTGAGGAAGCAGGCGGTTATACGGGAGAGAATTCAATAGAGTTATTGAAAGACCTTGGTGGAGAATATGTTGAAATTGGACATGCAGAGCGCAGAGGAATGTATCACGAAAGTGATTCGGAAGTGAATCTAAAAATGCGGCTTTGTCAAAGAAAGGGGATAAAGCCGGTTGTTTGCGTAGGGGAAAAAGAAGAGGATATTGTAAAAAAGCAAAATAGACTAGCCTTAAAGAGCCAATGCTTATGGGCGTTTGATCAAATTGATCCAAAGTTTTTTGAAAACATTATATTGACGTATGAGCCGGTATGGGCAATTGGTAAGAGTAGCCCGGCGAATGCTGAGTATGTACAAGAGGTACATAGTTTTTTAAGAGAATGTATTGAGAAAGAACACGGGAAAGAAGCAGCGGAAGCAATAAGAATTATGTATGGAGGTTCCAATTCTCCTAAAACGACGTCTTCATTTATTGTTCAGCCAGATATTGATGGGTTGTTTGTGGGAAGAAGTGCATTGAATACGGATAACTTTCGAGAAATAGTTCAAATAGTGGCCAACAGCATTTAAACAAGTCTGCGCAGATGTTTATGCTGAAAGAATAAAATGAGAGGAGAAAGGTGATGGAAAGAGAGATACGAGTTTATGTTGCGTGTGGCAGTGGAATTGCAACATCATCGGTTGCCTGTGAAAGTGTACGGGAGCTTTGCAAAAAAGAGGGAATTAGAGTCGAGGTCGAAAAGGGTACATTAGAAGATATTCCTTTGAAGGAAGGACAAGTTGACTTGATTTTAACAACAGCCCGGTACAAAAAAGAGTGTAAAGTTCCGCTTTTGTGTATTACGTCTTTTATTACAGGAATCGGAGAAGAAAAAACATCGCAGGAACTGTTGTCAGTATTATTAGAGATTAAGAAGAAACTATAACATAATAAGAAGGAGGAACATATGGATACATTATTGAAAGTTGTTCAAGATTTTATGAATATGGGCACGATTGTTTTACTGCCTGCCTTTATTACATTATTGGGTTTGTTTTTTAGGCTTAATTTTTGGAAGGCATTAAAAAATGGCCTATTAGTTGGAATCGGATATGAAGGTATTAATCTTGCGGTTGGATATTTTTGTGAAGTGCTGGCACCTATTACTGGATATTATAGTGAAAATGGTGGCGGATTTACATTAGTGGATGTAGGATGGGCAGGGTTCAGCGCAATCGGCTGGGCTGCACCATTTGCCGCATTGGTAGTTCCTTGTGCAATTTTGTTAAATCTATTTCTTTTAAAAATAAAGTTTACAAATACTTTAAATGTGGATATTTGGGATTATTGGCAACAGCTTTTAGGAGCGATGATTGTTTATTATCTCATGCTGCAGGCAGGTTGTTCTATACCAATAGCGGTAATTGGCGGACTAGTATATGCAATGTTGGCAACGGCAGCAACATTAAAGTTGGCAGATAAGTGGGCACCTAATATTCAAAATCATTATGGCTTAGATGGAGTAACTTTCGTAAATATGGATTGTTTGTTTACAATTCTTTCTGTAGGCTGGGCCTCAAATAAGATTTTTGACAAAATTCCTGGATTAAATAAGATTAATCTTAGTCTTGACAAAATTAATGAAAAACTGGGAGCTTTTGGAGATTCATATATTTTATCGTTTTTTGTGGGAATTTTACTTGGTGCAATTACGAGGAATAGTATTGCAGATTGCATTAGTATCGGTGTTGGTGTTGCGGCTGGTATTGCATTCCTTCCTAAGATGGTTGGACTTTTAATGGAAGGTATGGCACCGGTTTCTAAAGCGGCTAAAGAGTGGACAATTAAAAAAATGGAAAAGGACAGAGAAATAAATGTCGGATGTGACTGTGCACTCGGGTTGGGTGATCCTGCTGGAATTGTAACAGCACCTATTATGATTCCCATTTGTGTTTTAATTGCATTTCTCGTTCCTCATAATGAATATTTCCCAATGGCTTATATGGGGAGCTTGGTATATACAACAGTTTTAATGTCTATGTGTACAAAAGGGAATGTATTAAAGACAATTTTGGCTACAACAGTTATGGCTGTCTTTACGACTGTAACTTTCAATTTCATGAGTGATATGGGTACAACACTGGCAGAGTATACAGGAGTTTTAGATCTTGCGGAAGGTGCTAGAATTACTGGCTCTGGTATGAATCAGATACAAAATGTAATTTTGGGACTGATTGGACGTGTGGCTGGTCTATATTAATATAATATGGATTTCTGATTTTGTTCTGCCGTATTTCCTGGAATACTTTGGAAGTACGGCAGACATATAAGGTAATAAAGAGAAAGGCTATACCATGTTAAAAATTTATGTGATTGATGGAGAATGTAGTTCAAAAGAAGCAGCACTAAAGAGTTCATATGAAAAACTAGAGGAAGAAGGATGTGTTACAGAGTTCTTTTTGAAAGGATGTCTGGAAAGGGAAAGAGAATTTCCGACAGGACTGCCAACAGAAATTCCCGTTGCAATTCCGCATACATTAGGGAAGTATGTAAAGCGAGATGCCATTTGCCTGGTGAGGTTTAGGAGACCAGTGTCCTTTTTCAGTATGGAAGATCCTGATATGATCATAATGGCAGAATATATGTTTAATATGGCTCTTAGAGGAGAAAAAGATCAATTGAAGACATTACAAAAGATTATGAAAATTGTTTCGGATAAAAAAATATTAAAAAAATGGAAGAATGAGTCAACTGTACAGATAAAGGAAGAATTTGAGCGGTTGCTTTCGGAATAACAAGGAGGAAGAAAATGTTTTATAAATATCAAGTAGAGACCGGAAAAGTTGCGGCATATATCATTTCCGATTATGTAAGAGAAGCAGTAAAAGAAAGTGGTGTAAAGAATGGTATTGCGGTTGTATATGACCCTCATACATCATGTGGAATTACTATTAATGAAAATGCAGGTCCAGATGTTACAAATGATCTAATATATTCTTTTGAAAAGGTTTTTCCAAGACTAGAGGAATATAAACATTGTGACAGTGAAGAACATATCCGAACTAGCGTGTGTGGCTCATC
>OLQU01002025.1_pt1 | contig 12211 bp, 14 predicted proteins | sample 1672271 | NCBI WGS metagenome assembly OLQU01 (sample SAMEA3136666, study PRJEB25190) | human gut metagenome | biome: human gut; feature: human-associated habitat; material: faeces | place: Austria | collected 2013 | reverse complement strand
ATTGTTTCGTACTTCGTACTTTCACAATTCTTTCTACGCTCCGCTTCGGTCGGGGCGGGTTTCAAGGTCTTTCATCCACTTATGAGCAAGCTCATGTGGATTTAGATCTTTTGATCCTGGCATCTTATTATCTTACCATAAAAGAAAGGGGTTGCACAATCGAAAAAAAAGGAATATCCTTACTGCGATTCTTGTGATAAAATAACGGGTACAAAAAGATTTTTGGAAATATATAAGGAGGAGCATATGACAAAAAAACAGCTTGCGCTGGAAGTGATTGAGCGTTTAAAGAAGGAATATCCTCTGGCAGACTGTACGCTTGATTATGATGCGGCATGGAAACTGCTGGTCAGTGTCCGGCTTGCGGCACAGTGTACGGATGCCAGGGTAAATGTTGTGGTTCAGGATCTCTATGCGAAATATCCGGATGTAGATGCTCTTGCGGAAGCGACACCGGAAGAGATCGAGGCGATCGTAAGGCCATGCGGTCTTGGAAAAAGCAAGGCACGTGATATCAGTGCATGCATGAAAATGCTGCGTGATGAGTACGACGGCAAAGTGCCGTGTGATTTTGATGCGATTTTAAAGCTTCCGGGCGTGGGAAGAAAGAGTGCAAACCTGATCATGGGCGATGTTTTCAAAAAGCCTGCGATCGTCACGGATACGCACTGCATTCGTCTGACAAACCGTATCGGTCTGGTAGATGGGATCAAAGATCCGAAAAAAGTCGAAATGGCACTCTGGAAGATCATTCCACCGGAAGAAGGGAGTGATTTCTGCCACAGACTCGTTTATCATGGCAGAGAGGTCTGTACAGCAAGAACAAAGCCTTACTGTGACAGATGCTGCCTGGCGGATATCTGTGCAAAAAATGGAATTTAAAATATGGAGGTAGTAAGGAAATGAGAAACGCAGCAACAGATCTGACAGAAGGTACACCTTGGAAGATTATCATGCGATTTTCGATTCCATTGTTTTTTACGTTTTTACTGCAGCAGTTTTATAACATGGTAGATACGATCGTTGTAGGCCAGTTCCTTGGAAAAGATGCACTGGCGGGCGTTGGTTCTACCGGGGCGATCAATTTTATGATCATCGGATTCTGTATGGGACTTGCCAATGGTTTTGTCATTCCGGTCGCACAGCGTTACGGGGCAAAAGATTATAAAGATATGAGAAGGTTTGTGGCAAACAGCATCTGGCTGACTGTTTTTTTTGCGGCGATCATGAGCATCACAGTCTGTATTTTATGCCGCAGCGTGCTGATCGCCATGAAGACACCGGCAGATATCCTGGATCTTGCATATGATTATATTTTTATCATTTTTGCAGGGATACCGATCACACTTGCCTACAATCTCCTGACCGGGATCATCCGTTCTCTTGGGGATTCCAAATCGCCGCTGATCTTTCTGCTGATCTGCGCGGCGCTCGTCCTGGGCATGAGCGTATTTTTCCGTGTCGCAAAGGTCGAGGTGGTGGGCAACTCCATCTACACGGCCGAGGAGGTCGTCGAGGCCTCCGGCATCGGCACGGGCGACAATCTGTTTTTCATCAACCGCTTCTCGGCGGCCAGCCGCATCTTCAGCAAGCTGCCGTATGTGGACAAAGCGAAGGTCACGCGCGCGCTGCCCAACCGCGTCACGATCACGATCCAGGAGAGCAGCGCCATGGCCTATGTGCAGGCGGACGACGGCTACTGGGTCGTGGACCAGAACTGCAAGCTGCTCAAGTCCGTCACGGAGAGCGAGCTGACCGGCCTTGCCCGGGTCGACGGCATCACGCCGGTCGAGCCGAAGGTCGGCGAGGTGCTCAAAGCCGGCGAGGCCGACGCGCCGAAGGTCACGTATCTCGCGGCGATCCTTGGCCAGCTGCTCACGCGCGACATGGCGTCCAAGGTCACGGTCATCGACCTGTCGGATGCCTCCAACCCCGGCTTTACCTATGACGGGCGGTTCACGGTGCGCCTCGGCGCGAATGAAAATGTCGAGTACAAATTCGGCATGCTGCAAAGCGCGGTCTCCCAGCTCACGGGCAGCGACACCGGCACCATCGACCTGTCGATCGACAAACGCGCGCATTTCAGCCCCGGCTGATTGTTCACAAAAAAAGATTGACCTGATAAGGAAAACGATATAAAATGGGAAAGAATAAGAACAAACAGAAGCGAAACCCGCCAAAAAACGGCTCCCAGAGCGCGCACGCGCCGGCTGCCGATACAAATAGAAACAACAGGGAGGAACCGAATATGTCCTTTGCTACCGAGTCCGGTCCGGAAAATGTCGTCACCATCAAGGTCGTTGGCGTCGGCGGGGCCGGCAACAACGTCGTAAACCGCATGGTTAAGTCCGGCACTCAGGGAATTGAGTACGTGGCTGTCAATACAGATAAGCAGGCTCTGGCCGTCTCCAGCGCGGATCAGAAGATCCAGATCGGCGAGAAGCTGACCCATGGTCAGGGCGCCGGCAGCGATCCCGACGTCGGCAAGCGCAGCGCCGAGGAGAGCCGCAACAACATCGCCAAGAGCCTGGAAAATGCGGATATGGTCTTCATCACCGCCGGCATGGGCGGCGGCACCGGCACGGGCGCAGCGCCCACGATCGCGGACATCGCCCGCGAGGCCGGCATCCTGACCGTCGGCGTCGTCACCAAGCCCTTCAAGTTCGAGGGCAAACGCCGCATGGATCAGGCCATGGTCGGCATCAACGAGCTGCTGGGCAAGGTCGACTCCCTGCTCATCATCCCGAACGACCGGCTGAAGTTCGCCACCGACCAGAAGGTCACGCTGGCCAACGCCTTCGAGATCGCGGACGATGTTCTGCGTCAGGCCGTCGTGAGCATCTCGGACCTCATTAAGAACACCGGCTTCATCAACCTCGACTTTGCGGACGTCACCTGCGTCATGAAGGACGCCGGCTTTGCCCACATGGGCGTCGGCCGCGCCGCCGGCAAGGGCAAGGCGGAGGACGCCGCCCGCATGGCCGTGGCCAGCCCGCTTATGGAGACGTCCATCAACGGCGCACGCGGCGTGCTCATCAACATCACCGGCTCCGAGGATATGGGCCTGGAGGATGTCGAGACGGCCGCCAACCTCGTGCAGGAGGCCGCACACCCGGACGCCAACATCATCTTCGGCGCGAGCTTCGATCCCTCGCTCGACGACGAGATCCGCGTGTCCGTCATCGCCACCGGCTTTGACGAGCCGGGCAAGGCGCAGGCCGAGCAGCCTGCCGCCGCTCCGGCGCAGGCGCCCGCTGCCGGTCTTTACACGGCCGCTTCCACTGCTGCCAAGGCTGCCGCTCCGGCTGCCCCGGCCGCTCCGGCCGCTCCGGCTCCGGCTGCTGCCCCGGCTGCGGATACCGCCGCACCCGCGGAGGAAGATCCGTTCGACAGCATCTTTAAGATCTTCAATTCCAAGTAATTCGACATATTTTGACCCAAACCGCCTTCGCTCCAGTGAAGGCGGTTTTTGTATTCTACCGAAGGAGGCAGCCGCTTGAAAAACTGGCGCATTACCCGCGTTGTGATGTCCATGGCGGACACGTTTCTCGCCCGGCGCGTGACGCGCTCGGCGGCCGAGCTCGCCTACTACATGGTCATGGCGCTGTTCCCGGCCATCATCTGCATGTACGACCTGCTCGCGCTCATCCTGCGCGATCCGACTGCCGTGCTGCGCATCGTCGAGACGCTCGTGCTCCCGCGCGAGACGCAGGCGCTCGTGTCGGAGTTTCTGACCTACGTGTCCGGCAACACGAGCGAGGTCATGTTCTTCGCCGCCCTGTTTGTCATGATTACGAGCGCGTCGGCCGCTTTCCGCGCCATGGCCGCCATCGTCGGTGAGATCCACGGCGGCAAGCGCTTCGGCATCGTGCGCAGCACGATCGTGAGCGTGGCCTTTTCCGTCGCGTTTCTGCTGGTGCTGTACCTGTGCATCCTGCTCATGCTGACCGGCAAGCGCTTTCTGCTCTGGCTCGATGCGCTGCTGCCGCATGTGAGCATCGTCTGGTCGTGGACATGGCTGCGGTTTTTGATCCTGTTTGCCATCCTGCTGATGATGATCCTCATCATCGTCTCCTCCGTGTTCTGCTACGCCAACGACGGCGAGAAGTCGAACGACAACGATCGTGTGCATGAGTATCCTGCTGTCGTGGCTGATCGGCAACAGCACGAAGTATTCGCTCGTGTATGGCTCGCTCGCGTCGGTCGTGATTTTGCTGTTCTGGTTTCAGGCGTTCGGTCTGCTGCTCATCCTCGGCGTGCTGCTCAACCATGCGCTTGAGGTGACGGCGGTACAGGATCCCTAGAAGCGCTTGTTTCCTTAGAAAAGTTTGGAATTCCTGCTTTACAAACCGACGTTTTTCACGTATGATAAATGGTTAAGAAGAGTTTGTGAGCCCAAGACGGCTTTTGCGCAGAAAAATTTGTCGAACCCAGATTTTTTTGCATTAAAATTCGTTTTCGGGCATTATTCTTATGTGGGGTAATTCTATGCAAAATGACGACATGCACATCGCCGGTTCGTGCACGGTCAGTGGCCAGCCGCCGGATGATGCGCTCATCCTGCGCATCGCGCAGGGTGACACTGCCGCGCTGGAAGTGCTGTATCGCCAGACGTCCTCCTCCATTTACGGCTTCGCGCTGTCCATCCTTCGGGATCCGACGGCGGCGGAGGATGTGATGCAGGACACGTTTGTGAGCGTGATGCAGTCGGCGCCGGGCTATCAGCCGTCGGGCAAACCGATGGCGTGGCTGCTGACGATCGCGCGCAACCTGGCGCTGATGCGCCTGCGCAAGGCCGAAAGCAAAAACCTGTCCTTTGACGAGCTGTTTCATGTGGAGGATACGCATGACGCTTATCAGACGATGGAGAATCATATGGTGCTTGAGAAAGTGCTGCATACGCTCACGGACAGCGAGCGGCAGATCGTGATGCTGCACGCGCTGTCCGGCCTCAAGCACAGAGAAGTTGCTGACCTGCTGGGTATCCCGCAGGCAACAGCCATTTCACGATATAACCGCGCACTGGCAAAGCTGCGCACTTCGATGGGAGGTGACGATCTTGACCGATAAGGAATTGCTGGAACAGCTGCGGACCGAGGTCGTTGCCGAAACGCCGGATTGCTGGAGCAGCATCCTCGCGCGCGTGCAGGCTCCGGCGCAGCAGCCGGAGGAGGAGAAGGTCGTCCCGATGCCGGAGCGCGGACGTCGCCGCGGCGCGTGGAAGCGCTGGGTCGCAGCGGCGGCGGTGTTCTTCCTGGCCGTGCTCGGCGGCGGACTGTATGCCACGCAGGTGCCCGGCGGCGTCGCCACGCTCGATGCCAACCCCAGCATCGAGCTGACGGTCAACAAGCTCGGCCGCGTCCTGTCTGCCCGCGCGTGCAACCCGGATGCCCAGTTTGTGCTCGACGATCTGGAGCTGCGCAATCAGTCCCTGCAGGCGGCGGCGGACGAAATCGTCGCCACGATGCAGACGGATGGCTATCTTTCGGCGGATACGAACTCCGTCCTCGTGACGGTTGAGGCCGGCAAGGGCGATACGCGTCTGCGCGACCGGCTGGCTGCGGCCGTGGAGAATGCGCAGAGGGACTGCGACATGGAGCCTGCGGTCCTTGCGCAGGTGCTGGAGGACGATCCCGGGCTGGAGGCCTATGCCTCTGCCATGGGCGTCAGTGCCGGCAAGGCAATGCTGATCCGGCAGATCAGCGCTCAGGTGCAGGAGCTGACCGGCAGCGAGCTGGTCGGCCTGCCGATCAATGATCTGAACATTCTGGCGGCTTCCAATAAAGTGGAGCTGCCCGGCACCGCATCCATCGGTGCGGCGAGCACCGGTGCATATGTTCCGTATGACGAGGCACTGCAGGCTGCGCTCGAGCGCTGCGGTCTGGATACGGCGGATGTGACGCAGGCGAGCATGCGCTTTACGCTCATTGACGGCGAGATGGTCATGGAATTTGTGCTCTCGGACGGTGAGCGGCACTATGTGTGCAGCGTAGATGCCGAGACGGCCGAGGTTTGCAGCCTGACGGGCGACGAGCCGAAGCAGCCGGAGGAAGAGGAGATTCTTCCGGTGCCGCCGACGGTGCAGCCGAATCCGAATCTGCCCGTGACGTCGACGCCGACGCCCACGCCAACGCCTACTCCGACACCGACACCGACGCCGACGCCGACGCCTACTCCGACGCCGACACCCACGCCGACGCCGACTCCAACGCCGACTCCAACGCCGACTCCAACGCCGACACCGACCCCCACGCCGCCCGTCGGCCCGATCACACAGGAGCAGGCGCTGAAGATCGCTCTCGCGGCGGCCGGCATCTCCGAGCGTGATCTTGCCGCGTGGGATGTTCAGCTCGACGAGAGCGGTGCGCAGCCGGTCTATCGCGTGACGCTCACCACGTGGTACTATTTCCACCCCGACTTTGTTGTGACCGTCGATCAGCAGACCGGTACGGTCCTCTCGGTGGAAAAGGCCGCATAATCCCAATAACCGAAAAGGACGCCCGTCCGGGCGTCCTTTTTTCTGTGTGCAGATAGGGCGCATCCCTCCGCCGGCGTGGCGGAGAGATGCGTCGCTTTCCGTCAATTCATGAATTTTTCGATCGCCTGATTCAGCTCGTCGATGGCCTGCTGGTCGCCGGTCTCCACGGCGTCGGCCAGACAGTGGTCGATGTGATCCTTCAGGATGATCTTTGCGGTGTTGTTGAGCGCCGAGCGAACGGCCGCAAGCTGGATGAGCACCTCGGCGCAGTCGCGCCCGTCCTCGACCATGCGCTTGACCGACTCCAGATGGCCGATCGCGCGGGCCAGCCGGTTGACGACCGCCTTGGTCTGCGTGTGGGTGTGCGGGTGCGCATGGGTGTGCCCCTCGCTGCCGTGGCAGTGGGTGATGACGTTGCCGTTTTCGTCTACGTGCGTGTGCATCATGGTGTTGGGATCCTGTTCCGCCATGGTATCATCTCCTGTCATTTCGCCGCAATTTTACCGTGTTTTGCGCCCCTTGTCAATGCAAACACGGCTGCGGGCGGTCAGTAACCGTCAGCCTGCAGCGCCGCACGCAGCTTTTCAATGGCTTTTTTCTCGATGCGTGAGACGTAGGAGCGGCTGATGCCGCAGCGCTGCGCGGTCTCGCGCTGCGTCAGTGCCTCGCCGCCGCCGATGGCGTAGCGCAGGCGGATGATCTCCGCCTCGCGCGCGTCGAGCACTTCGCCGATGCAGCGCCGCAGCGCCCGGCTGACCTCGTCCGCCTGGAGATGTTCGTCCATGTCGTCGTCCTCGGACAGAATGTCGATCAGCGACAGGCTGTTGCCGTCGCCGTCCGTGTCGAGCACGTCCGAGAGCAGCATTTCCGACGCGTTCTTGCGCGTGCTGCGAAAATACATCAGGATCTCGTTTTCGGCGCACTTGCTGGCATACGTCGCCAGCCGCACGCCTTTGTCGGGCCGGTAGGTGTTGATGCCCTTGATGAGTCCGATCGTGCCGATCGAGATCAGATCGTCCGTGTCGTCATAGTGCGTGTAGTATTTTTTGATGATGTGCGCCACCAGCCGCAGATTGCGCTCAATGAGCACGTTGCGCGCCTCCAGGTCGCCCTGCAGCCAGGCGTCGAGATATTTGCGCTCCTCGGCCTCGCTCAGCGGGCGCGGGAAGGAGCCGCCGGGGGTCAGGCGTAGCATCAGAAATGCACTGCTCATCATCAGCATCAGGGTACTGTACAGCATTTTCAGCCCTCCGTTTCTGCCTGAGGCTATTCTATTCGGCGGCTGCAAGTACACTTGCCTGCCACACAATTTTCCGGATGTGCGCAAATGTTACACAACATTGTGTTGACTATTGGATAAAAAATGACGGCCCGACCAAGAAAATTACACGTTATACTTGACAAAATCACCAAAAAGCGTTAATCTTTGAACAGAAGGCCATTCCAGATTGAAAAATGGCCGGTGTGCTCAAAATTGAAAGGAGAACATATCATGGATTACAAAACTCTGAGTGTCAAGACGTTTATCGAGGACATGAACGGCAAGGAAGTCATGATGAAGACGGTTCCGTCTCTGACCAAGTATCCCCTGAAGCTCTTCTACAAGAAGACCGTCGGCGACATCGTCGATCTCGTTCGCAGCAAGAAGCTCGTTCCGGAAGATGCCATCCAGGCTTTCATCAAGGACGTCGAGGCGCTCTAAGTTATCTCATATGCAACAGATCCCCTGCCGGGCGGCAGGGGATCGTTTTTTTGCCCATTTCGGTTTACATAACCCTATTTTTACGCAAATGAACGCAAAAACGGATTGACAATTCGTTCAACTTGTAGTACAAAGTAAGAAAAGTAATACGATTCTTACAGGAGGCGGATCGCATGGAGACCATGCAGGACAAATTCATGACCACGGTGCGCATCGGCCCAAAGGGGCAGATCGTGATCCCGAAGGAGGTGCGCGCAATGTTCGGTCTCGAGCCGGGGGATTCGCTCATCCTGCTGGCGGACCGCGAGCGCGGCATCGCGCTGCAGAGCAGCAGCTATTATGATTCGTTCGTGCGCGCGGTATTCGATCAGGGCGCGAAAGCGGCGGCGCCTGGTGTGCCCGAGGCCGAGACGCAGGTGTTTGCCTCCGCGCTGGAGCGGGAGCTGAAGAAGAGGGGGGACGGCGAGTGAACATTCTGGAAGTGGAGGGCCTGTGCAAGACCTATCCGGCATTTCAGCTGCGCGACGTGTCGTTCGCGGTGGCGCCGGGCACCATCATGGGCTTCATCGGCCGCAACGGCGCCGGCAAGAGCACGACCATCAAGTCTATGCTCAACCTTGTGCATCCGGACAGCGGCCGCGTGACCATGTTCGGCCAGGATTTCTACGCCAATGAGCCGGCGTGCAAGCAGCAGCTCGGCGTGGTGCTCGGCGGCGTGGACTTTTACCCGAACAAAAAGCTGCGCAGCATCACGAACGTGACGCGCACGTTTTACGACCGCTGGGACGAGGACAAATACCGGCACTACCTGCAGCTGTTCGCGCTCGATGAGGCGAAGAAGGTCTCGCAGCTCTCGTCCGGCATGCGCGTGAAGTACATGCTCGCGCTCGCGCTCTCGCACGATGCGCGCCTGCTCATCCTCGACGAGCCGACGAGCGGGCTCGACCCCGTGTCGCGCGACGAGCTCATGGAGCTGTTTCGCGGCGTGGTCAAAAGCGGCGAGCGCAGCATCCTGTTTTCGACGCACATCACGTCCGACCTTGAAAAGTGCGCCTCGCATATCACGATGATCAAAGATGGGCAGATCCTGTGCAGCGACACGCGCGACGGCTTTCTCGCGCGCTATCGCGCGCAGTTCGGCGACGGGCAGATGTCGCTCGAGGACATTCTTGTGCGTGTGGAAAGGAGAAGCTATGACAGCGAAGATTTTCTCTAAGGACCTGCGGCTCGCGGCGCATCCGATGATGTACGTGTTCGCGCTCTTCGGCGTCATGCTCATCATCCCGAACTATCCGTACACGGTCGTGTTTTTCTACGGTCTGCTCGGTATTTTCTTCACGTTCCTCAACGGCCGCGAGAATAAGGACGTCTATTACTGCGCCGTGCTTCCGGTCACGAAGCGCGACCAGGTGCGCGCCCGCGCCTAGCTCGTCGTGGCGGTGGAGCTGGCGGAGCTTGTGATCGCGGTGCCGTTCGCGTTTCTCTCCGCGCGCATCAACCCCAACGGCACGAATCTTGCCGGCATCGATGCAAACGTCGCGCTCTTCGGCTCCGTGCTGCTGATCTACGGCGTGTTCAACATCGTGTTCCTGCCTGTGTTTTATAAGACGGCCATCCGCGCCGGGCGGGCGTTCCTGCTTGCGGTCATCCCGATGACGGTGCTCATGGTGCTCGTCGAGGCGCTGTCTCATTTCCCGGTTGTCGGGCCGTATCTCGACGCGACTGACGCGGCCGGTCAGGTGCGGCAGCTGCCGGTGCTGGCCGTGGGGCTGGCGGCGTTTGCGCTGCTGTCGTGGCTGGCGTACCGGAAGGCGGCCAAAAACTACGAGCGGGTCGATCTGTGACGGGGGACTTGCCGGGACGCGAAAAATATGCTATCCTGAAAAGCAACTCATGTGAGCTGCTTTTCATTTTTTCGTCCGGGAGGGATCTGTATGAAGAACAAACGTCTTTGGCTGTCGGTGGCGCTGACGGTCCTGGTCGTCGTGTGCGCCATGCTCATCCTCTCACGCATCAACGAGGCGCGCAGCAATGCCGCGCCCGCCGCGCCGACGGATCTCATCCTCCCGCCGGACATCCAGACGACGGCGAAGCCCGACACGAAAGAGTACGACGACCTGCCGGATGTGGATATTTCCTCCTGGGAGTATCTCATCGCGAGTCAGGCGCATAATATCAGCGACTATGTTCCGGACGTGAGCAAGATCAGCGGCTCACAGTCCACGTTCGATTCCCGCGCCGTCGATGCGCTCAACGCACTGCTCAAGGCGGCCCGGGACGCCGGCTGGAGCCCGTATATCTACTGTGCCTACCGCCCGTACCTCACACAGAAGCAGCAGTACGAGGATCAGGTCAGCGAAAACATGCGCAAGGGCGATACCCGCGACGAGGCCGAGACGGCTGCCGCGCGCATCGCCGCGCCCCCCGGCACGAGCGACCATCAGACCGGCCTCGGCGCGGACATCGTCGACCAGTATTATTCCTCGCTGAGTGTGGACACGGTCAACGCGCGCTTTCTGACGTGGCTGGCCGACAACTGCGCGGACTACGGCTTCGTCATCCGCTACCCGTCGGACAAGGTCAGCATCACCGGCCGCAACGAGCCGTGGCACGTGCGCTATGTCGGTGACGCGGCGGCGCAGTTCATGACCGAGCACAACCTCTGCCTGGAGGAATTCGTGGCACTGTACCAGTAAGCGCCCGGCAGCGCAAAAAAAGGCTTGCATTGTGGGTCACGGGATGGTATGATATTGCCGTACGAAGGAAGCAGGATTTGACAGAGTGGGCACCCGCCCACTCTTTTTCTTGAGGTCTTTCAAAGTGTCAGAAAATGGAATGGTGATCTATGAGTAAATTGACAGACGCCGTCCTGGCGCTGGCCGAGCCTGTGGCCGCGCAGCAGGGGTGCGAGATCTGGGACGTGGAGTACGTCAAGGAAGCGGGCAGCCGCTACCTGCGTGTGTATATCGACAAGCCGGACGGTGTGTCGATCCAGGACTGCGAGGATTTCAGCCGCGCGCTCGATCCGATCCTCGACGAGGCCGACCCCATTCCCGACAGCTATATTTTCGAGGTGTCGTCCGCGGGGGCGGAGCGGCAGCTCAAGCGCCCGAGTGATTTTGCGCGCTTTCTCGGCGCGCAGGTCGAGGTGCGGCTCTACCAGCCGGTCGACGGCAGCAAGGTGCACATCGGCACGCTCGAGCAGTATGACAACGGGGACGTGACCGTCTCCGACGGCAAGACCCGCCGTGTCTTTCAAAAATCCGCCATCGCACAGGTGCGCCTGCACCTGACCATATAAGGAAAGGGAATTCGACCATGAACGCAGAATTTTTTGACGCAGTTGCAGATATCGAAAAAGAAAAAGGTATTCCGCGCGAATATATGTATGAGAAGATCCGTCAGGCCATGCTGACGGCGTTCCGCAAGGACACGCCCGACTGCGAGGATAACGTGGAGGTCATTCTCGACGAGGACAAAAAGAAGATCGAGATGGTCGTCAAGAAGACGGTCGTCGCGCGCGTTATTGACCCGTATGTCGAGATCAGTGAGGAGGCAGCGCACCGCATCAGCAAGCGCGCCAAGATCGGCGACGTGGTCAGCGTCCCGGTCGAGACCAAGCAGTTCGGCCGCATCGCGGCGCAGGCAGCCAAGCAGGTCATCATTCAGGGCATCCGCGAGGCGGAGCGCGGCATGATCTACGAGGAGTTCAACTCCAAGGAGCATGAGATCCTCACCGGCGTCGTCAATAAGATCGACCCGCGCACCGGCTGCGCGTTTTTGAAGATCAGCTCCAACTCGGACTATACCGAGGCCATGCTCGCCCCGGCGGAGTGCATCCGCGGCGAGGTGCTGCATGAGGGCGACCGCATCAAGGTCTACGTGGTCGAGGTGCGCAACAGCACGCGCGGCCCGCAGGTGCTCATCAGCCGGACGCATCCGGGTCTGGTCAAGCGCCTGTTCGAGCTCGAGGTGCCGGAGATCTTCGACGGCACGGTGGAGATCCGCTCCATTGCCCGTGAGGCCGGCAG
>OLQU01002021.1_pt1 | contig 12244 bp, 9 predicted proteins | sample 1672271 | NCBI WGS metagenome assembly OLQU01 (sample SAMEA3136666, study PRJEB25190) | human gut metagenome | biome: human gut; feature: human-associated habitat; material: faeces | place: Austria | collected 2013 | reverse complement strand
CAGCAGGGACGCTGTCCCTGCACCCTGCAAGGGACATTGTCCCTTGACCCTTTTTGGCTGCCCGACTTGAGTGCGCTTCCGTGACGGTCTTTTCAGTTACTTCAAACGTGCAAAGTACGCCTTTAAATTCCCGCCGCAAATTCTCTCGATTGATTCGTCGTTGTAGCCGTAATTGCGCAGTGCCGTCAGCAGATTCGGCAGCTCCGCCGGATTCCGCACGTCGTCAGGCGACACCTCAATGCCGTCGAAATCGCTGCCGAATCCAACAATATCCGAGCCGCCAAGCTGGCAGATATGGTCGATGTGCTGGGCAATCGTCACACTGTCCGCTTTGCAGTCCGCAGACAGAAAACGCGGATAGAAATTCACGCCGATGTAGCCGCCGTACTGAATCATGGCGCGAATCTGGTCGTCGGTCAGGTTGCGGACGTGGTCGCAGAGGGCGCGGCAGCAGCTGTGGCTCGCCATCGGCGGACGCTCACCCTTTGCGAACAAGTCCCAGAATCCGGCTTCGTTCAGGTGCGACACGTCCACGCTGATGCCCCGACGCTGCATCACGCGGGCAATGCGGATGCCTTCGGGGGTCATGTGCGTTTCCGCGTCCACGGCGGCAGGGGTGGCGAAAGCGTTCGGGTGATTCCACACCAGCGCGCCGATGCGGATGCCGCGCTGCCGCCAGAAAGCCACCATCTCGTCGCTCTTCTGGAATACCTCGCAGCCCTCGAAGGAGAGCATGAAGGTGTTTTCGCCGGGCTTGACCTCCTCCGGGTCATCGACCTGCCGGATACCTGCGTCGGTGAAGTGGTGGATGGCGGCGTATTCGGCGTCGGCGACGGCTTCATAGTCACCGTTCGGACCTTTCGGACCGCTCCACAGGGCGAGGGTTTGCAGGCTGACGCCGCCCTGTCTCAGGCGGTCGGGGGTAATATCGGTCTGGGCGAAGGTGCGTTTGCCAACGCCGAGGCTGAAGAGGGTATCGGAGTGAGTATCGGCAAGAAACATCGGCAGATTCCTCGTTTCATGAGAAAATTGGCAGAATGCTGGGAAATAGCATTCTGCCGAAAAAAGCATTCTTTTGCGTAGCAGGGGGAATCGCGCCTGCGGGCGCGACCAAAGGGCATGAAAACAAACGAGGTTTGCGATCGCCCTTTGGAAACCTTCGGCGCCGCTGCTTTTGGGGTTATTTGCGGTTGATTTTATCCGTTTCTTGGATAAACACGCGGGCGTAGCATGAAAATGCGCTCAACTCAATCGCGCGGAAGGGTCAAGGGAGGAACTCCCTTGCGGAGTCCAGAGGCAGAGCCTCTGGTGGTTCCCCTCACAGCTCCCTTCGTCCCTCCATCGCCTTCGAGAGCGTCACTTCGTCGGCGTATTCGAGGTCGCTGCCGACGGGGACGCCGTGGGCAATGCGGGTGCACTTGATGCCCATGGGCTTAATGAGCCGCGCAATGTAGGTTGCGGTTGCTTCGCCCTCGATGTCGGGGTTCGTCGCCAAAATCACTTCGCTGACCGGCTCGGTCTGCAGGCGCGTCATCAGTTCCTTGATGTGTATATCATCCGGCCCGATGCCGTCCATCGGCGACAGCGTGCCGTGCAGGACGTGGTACAGCCCGTGGTAATCGTGCATTCGCTCCATCGCGGCCACGTCGCGTGGGTCGCGCACGACGCAGATTTGCCCGTTATGGCGGCTTTCATCCGCACACACGGCGCACTTCTCGCCAGATGCGAAATTGCCGCACACGTCGCAGTAGCGAATCGCCTTGCGTCCCTGCCACAGCGCTGCTGCCAGCGCGTGAACATCCTCCAGCGGCATCCCGACGATATGGTACGCCAGCCGCGCCGCCGTCTTGTGACCGATGCCGGGCAGCCGAGACAGCTCCGACACCATCCGCTCAATCGGTTCGATTTGTCCGGGCATTAGAACAGACCGCCCATGCCGCCCATGCCGGGCGCCATCTTGTTCATCGTCTCTTCGCGGTTTGCTTCACCCTTGCGCAGCGCTTCGTTCACTGCCGCCATCACAAGGTCCTGCAGCATTTCCACGTCGTCCGGGTCAACGACCTTGGGGTCAATCGTCAGGGACAGCAGCTCGCGCTTGCCGTTCACCTTTACGCTTACCACGCCGCCGCCGGACTGCGCTTCGTACTCCTGCGCATCCAGCTTTTCCTGCGCGTCCGTCATCGCCTGCTGCATCTTCTGCGCCTGACGCATGAGCTGCTGCATGTTCGCGCCGCCGCCGAAGCCAAAGTTCTGTCGTGCCATAAAAATCGTCCTCCTAATTATTCGTTTTCTGTCAGTTTCTCCGGGGAAATCCGCCGGATGGTCAGGTTGCCCGAAGCCGTCGTCACGCGGACAGACGGTGCGCCATCGACGATGGATACGCCGTCCGTCAGCAGCCGCCCGGACACCGAGCGAAGAATGGCGTCACACTGCGCGCCGGGAATTTCCAGACTGATGCCGCCTGCGACCGAGCCGCCCTTGAAGGTGGAGAACATCTCCGCAAAAGAGAGCATTGCGCCCCGGCTGACCGAGGACAGCGAGATGTTCAGAAACGCAAGGCGCTCCAGACAGAGCATCCCCGTCGTCGTGAACAGGCTGCAATCCTGACCGGAGAGGTCGCTGCCAGCAATGTCGCCGCTGCCGTTCTTGACCTTCAGGCTCAGGCTGCTCAAGTCGGAGAGCATCACGAAGCCGGAGAGAGACTCCACGGACAGGTCACTGACCTGCAAACCGCGGACATGCACGCTGCCGGACGCCGTGCGAATCTCAACCCGCCCCTTCCACGCGCGCGGAATGCGGATGGTCACTTGCAGCCAGCGGGCGCTGAGCGGCAAGGGGGAGAGTGCGGCGGCGGACTGCTCCAGCGTCAGCGTATCGCCGTTCTGGGCGAGCGAAACCGCCTTCATATCGTGGTCGTCGCCGGATGCCATGACTTGGATTTCCTGTGTGTCATCGGCATAGAGTTCCAGCAGGGCACCGGTGAGGTGAATCACCAGCTGCGTAATGGTCAGCGAGGAAAAAGAGTTGCGCGAATTCATACGCGTTCACCTCCGTCATTCGTCCTCATCATATCACGTTTTGGCGCTTGTTGCAAGGGGAAAAGCCAACTATGAAGCAGTTGGATGCTTATGCGGATAGGCATAGTTGACTTCATTTCCATCGTGGTAACTTCCGCGAGTTCCAGAGGGCATAAAAACAGACGAAGTCTGCGATCGCCCTCTGGACTCCTTCGGCGTTCGCCTCCGGATGCTACTTGATTTTTATTGGAAGTTTTTTAGTTTGTGCGCAGGGACGCTTCGCTGCCTGCGGCGAAGTTGCCGGACTTGTTTTTCCTCTTTGAGTAGGTTTAACGGAGCAACAGTTGGGGCGTTGCCCCAAGCCCCATAAGGGGCGGCGCCATGCGGGTGCTGTTATTCCAGCAGCTCCGCCCCCGTCACCACGTCGTCCATCACCGCGATAACCAGCGGCGTTCCGCGATCCTGCTTGCCTTGCAGGCGCACGTTGTCCCTTTCCACCAGCGTCGCGGGGGATTTCGCCTGCTGCACGCGAATCAGGTGATCGTCCTTCTCCAACCGCACCACGCCCGCAAGCTGTTTGCCGTTGCTGCCATTCTTGTTGAAATAGAACGACTTCACGCCCTTGCCGTTGCGGTTCTGCTTCTCGAAATCGACGGAGAGCAGGCGTTTGGCGTAGCCGCGGTCGGTCAGCAGCACGATTTGGTCGCTGTCTTGCAGCTGCCCGCACCAGATGACCTCGTCGCCGTCCTCCACCTGCATGCAGCGCACCCCGGCGGCGACGCGCCCCTGCACCGGCACGCTGTCGAGCGAGAAGCGGATGCACAGACCGCTGCGGGTGAACAACAGCAGGTCGTCGCGACTGGCGGCGGGGAGAATTGTCAGCAGACGATCGCCGTCCTTCACGTTCACGGCGGCAAACTTCTTGCTGCGCACGTCGTAATCCGCGGCGGCGGTGCGTTTCACCATGCCCTGCCGGGTGATGAAGAGAATGTCCGGCAGGTGCCCGACGTCCGCCATGCGGATGCACGTCATCCACAGCGCCTTCTCGTCGTCCTCCAGCCCAGCCAGCACGCCTGAAAGCAGCTGCCCGCGATCCTTGGGCTTGACTTCGTTCAGCGACGCAACGGGCAGGGGATAGCAGTTGCCGTGGTCGGTGAAGATGAGCAGCGTCTCGTCTGTTTTGGCCATGAACAGGAAGTCGGCGAACTCCTTGTCGTCCTCCGTGCGGGTCGGGAGCGGCGTTTTCTTGTAGAGCGCGGGATTCATGCGCTTCAATTGCCCCGCGCCCGTGAACGCCACGATGACCTCTTCCGGCGCGGCGGCTTCTTCCTCGACTTCCAGCGGGGATTCGTCCGCTTTTTCGATGGTCGTGCGGCGCTCGTCGGCGAATTCCTCGGCAATCTCCTGCAATTCCTTGCGGATGACCGCCAAGAGCTTTTTCTCGCTGTGCAGGATGCCCTCCAAGCGGTTGATGAGTTTCAGAATGTCCTCGTACTCCTTGCGCAGGGCGATGATTTCCAGATTCGTCAAGCGCTGCAGGCGCATGTCCAAGATTGCCTGTGCCTGCGCGTCGGACAGTTCGAAGCGCTCCATCAGGCGGGCTTTCGCTTCTTTCGGGTTCTTCGAGGAGCGAATCAGCGCGATGACCTCATCGAGGTTGTCTACCGCAATCATCAGCCCCTGCAAAATGTGCGCGCGGGCTTTCGCCTGCTTCAGGTCGTACTCCGTGCGGCGGGTGATGACGTTTTTTTGATGGCGGATGAAGTGCCCCAGCATCGTCTTCAGCCCCATCTGCACGGGCTTGCCCTCGGCGATGGCGACCATGTTCACGCCGAAGGTGACCTGCAAGTCCGAATACTTGTAGAGCACTTTCAGCACCTTGTCCGGGTCGGCGTCCTTCTTCAGCTCGATGACGGCGCGCATTCCCTCGCGGTCGGATTCGTCGCGGATGTCGTAGATGTTTTGCAGCTGACCCTTCTTTTCTTCCGACAGCTTCAAAATCTTCTCCAGCATCGCGGCTTTGTTGACCATGTAGGGGATTTCCGTGATGACAAGCAGCTTGCGCCCGTTCACGCCATCCTCCACATGCACACGCGCGCGCAGGGACAGCTTCGAGCGTCCGGTCTCATAGCCTCTGCGGATTTCCTCGTTTTTCACCAGCACGCCGCCGGTGGGAAAGTCCGGGCCGGGGATGATTTTCATCAGTTCATCCAGCGGAATGTCCGGATTCTCCATCACAGCAATCGCCGCGCGGATGCTTTCGCCCAGATTGTGCGGGGGAATGTTCGTCGCCAGCCCTACCGCGATGCCGCTCGCGCCGTTGACGAGCAGATTCGGGAAGCGCGCGGGCAGCATGTCCGGCTCTTTGAGCGTGTCGTCGAAATTCAGGCGGAACGGCACGGTGTCCTTCTCAATGTCGCGCAGCATTTCCAGCGCGAGGGGCGTCATGCGCGCCTCGGTGTAACGCATGGCGGCAGCGCTGTCGCCGTCAATGGAGCCGAAATTGCCGTGCCCATCGACCATCGGCCCGCGCATGGAGAAGTCCTGCGCCATGCGCACAAGCGCGTCGTACACGGAGGAATCGCCGTGCGGGTGATATTTGCCCAGGCAGTCGCCGACGATGCGGGCGCACTTGCGGTGCGGCTTGTCGGGCGTCGTGCCCAGTTCCATCATGGTATAGAGAATGCGGCGCTGCACGGGTTTTAAGCCATCCTCGACGCGCGGCAGGGCGCGTTCCAGAATGACATGCTCCGCATAGGGAATCATGGACTGGTGCATCACGTCCTCGACGGTCGTTTGCAGGATGCGCGACGGGTCGTCCTTGGGAATCGGGCGGTTATCGCTTGTTTTCTTTGCCATAACTTACTTTCCTTCCCCTCGCTGACCTTCCGGCAGCTCGAAATTATCCGGCTTGTTGAAGTCGGCGTTCTCGATGATGTAATCGCGGCGCGGCTCGACTTTGTCGCCCATCAGGATGGTAATGCGGCGGTCAGCCAGCGCTGCGTCCTCAATCGTCACCTGCATCAGTTTGCGCTGGGAAGGATCCATCGTCGTCGCCCAGAGCTGTTCGGGGTTCATTTCGCCCAAGCCTTTGTAGCGCTGGAGCGTATAGCCTTTGCCCGCTTCCTTGATGCACTTCGCCAGCTCCTTGTCGTCGTAGGCATAGAGGACTTTGCTGCCCTTTTGAACCTTGTACAGCGGTGGCATCCCAATATACACATGCCCCCCAGTGACGAGCTCCTTCATGTAACGGAAGAAGAAAGTGAGCAGAATGGCGCGGATGTGCGCGCCGTCCTGATCGGCATCGGAGAGGATGATGACTTTGTTGTATTTGAGGTTGGCAAGGTTGAAATTCTCGTCGATGGACGTGCCGAGCGCGGTAATCAGCGAGCGGAACTCCTCGTTGCTCAGCACCTGATCCAGCCGCTTCTTTTCGGCATTGAGGGGCTTGCCGCGCAGGGGGAGAATCGCCTGATAGCGGCTGTCGCGCCCCTGCTTGGCGCTGCCGCCTGCGGAATCGCCCTCGACGATGAACAGCTCATTGTCCTCCGCCTTTTTGCCGCGGCAGGCGCTGAGTTTGCCGACCAGCGGCGCGGCGTCAAGCTGATTTGCTTTGCGGGCGTTGTCGCGGGTCTTGCGCGCGGCTTCCCGCACCTGCGCGGCGCGAATCGCCTTCTGCACAATCTGCTGGGCAATCTCCTGATTCTTGAGGTTCTCCAGCCAGTCCGTCAGCTGCTGGGTGATGATGCCCTCCACCGCGGGGCGAACTTCGCTGTTGCCCAGCCGCCCCTTCGTCTGCCCCTCGAACTGCGGATTCTTGACCATCGTCGTCAGCACGCAGCTCAAGCCTTCGCGGAAGTCCTCGCCCGTCAGGTTGCTGTCCTTTTCCTTCAAGAAGCCGTTGCGGCGGGCGTAGTCGTTGAACATCTTCGTGAACGCCGCCTTGAAGCCCGTTTCGTGCGTTCCGCCTTCGCCCGTGGGGATGTTGTTGACATAGGAAAAAAGGCTTTCGGTGTAGCCGTCGGTGTACTGAATGGCGACGCGGCAGATGACGGAATCCTTCTGTCCTTCGAGGTAAATCGGCTGATCGTGCAGGACGGTTTTGCCGTCGTTCAAATACCGCACATAGTCGATGATGCCGCCCTCGTAGTGGAAGGTCGTTTCGCGGCGGGCAGGGTCGCTCACACGCTCGTCGAGAAAGACAATTTTCAAGCCCCGGTTCAGGTATGCCAACTCCTGCAGGCGGCGGAACACCGTGTCGTAGTTGAAGCGCACGTCCTCGAAAATCGCGTCATCGGGAAGAAAACGCACGAGTGTGCCCTTCTTGCGTGTGTTGCCGACTTTTGCCAAGGGTGCGTCCGGCTTGCCCGCGATGACCTTGCCTTTCTTCTCGTCGAACTGACTTGTGAAGCGCATGGCATAATGGCTGAAATCGCGGTAGATGTCCACGGTCAGCCACTTGCTCAGCGCGTTGACGACCGACGCGCCCACGCCGTGCAGACCGCCGGAATAGCTGTAATTCTCGTTGTTGAACTTGCCGCCCGCGTGCAGCACGGTGAAAATGACCTCCGCGCCGCTGACGTGCATGGTCGGGTGCTCATCCACGGGCATACCGCGCCCGTTGTCGTACACCGATGCGGAGCCGTCCGTGTGCAGCGTCACGCGCACCTCATCCGCAAAGCCGTTCGACGCCTCGTCAATCGCGTTATCCACAATCTCCCAGAGCAGGTGATGCAGACCGCGCGTCGAGGTGGTGCCGATATACATGCCCGGACGCATCCGAACCGCTTCCAGCCCTTCCAGCACCTGAATATTGCCCGCATCATAGTGATTTGCTTGATTTGCCATGAAAAAACTCCTCTTATAATGAAGGAAGTATATCAAAATCGCAACGGTGACAAAGCACCAATTTTCATTATATCACAATTCCGCCGATTCATCAAGGCGAACAGCAAAATGACGCTCGGACAGCAAAGCGGCGCGAAAAATTTTCACCCGCTCAACAAAAACGTAACATTTTATAAAATATCGGAAACATGTTCATGGGAAAACAAAAATAGATATTGAAAACGGGCAGATAATTGTCGAATCAAACAGGGGAAGATCCGCGAAAACGCCGCAGAATTTACAATTCACAGGGAAAAAGCCTCTTGACAATGAAACAATTTTGTAATAAAATCAGGCTGTACGGAAAGGAGTGATTTCCCCATGATGAATTCCGGTCTGCGGCGGCTTCTGTCCGGCGCGGTGGCGCTGATGCTGCTGGGCTGTTCCTCCGCCTTGGCGGATACGGCGACGGTCACTGCGCGCAAACTCATTCTGCGCGAAAAAGCATCCTCGACCAGCGATGCCCTGCAAACCCTGCCCAAAGGCACGAAGCTGGAGGTTCTCGGCAAAAGCGGCAGCTGGTATAAAGTGACTTACGGGAAATACACCGGCTATGTCTATAAAACGTATGTCAGCGTGACCAAGACGGCCAGCAGTTCCAGTTCTTCCAGCAGCGCGACGCGGCTGGAAAAGGGGAGCACGGGCAGCGACGTCAAGGATTTGCAGACAAAGCTGAAAAAACTCGGCTATTATGATGCTTATGTCGATGGCGATTATGGCGACACGACCGTCGCGGCGGTCAAGGCGTTCCAGAAGAAGTATAACCTGACGGCGGATGGCATTGCAGGCAAAGAGACGCTCAAAAAGCTCGACAGCGCGTACAAGAACGTGGACAGCGCCAAGGACGTTGATTCGCTCCGCATGGGTGACAGCGGCAGCGCCGTCAAGGACTTGCAGACGAAGCTGAAGAAGCTGGGCTATTACAGCGGCACGGTGGACAGCACGTTTGGTTCGGGCACATACACGGCGGTTCGCGCGTTCCAGAAGAAGTATAACCTGACGGCGGACGGCGTGGCGGGCAGCGAAACGCTCAAAAAGCTCGACAGCGTGTACAAGAACGCGGGCAGCGACAAAGACGACGGCTCGCTCCGCAAAGGCGCAACCGGCAGCGCGGTCAAGGATTTGCAGACGAAGCTGAAAAAGCTCGGCTTCTACAACGCCTATGTCGATGGCAGCTATGGCGATACGACGGTTGCGGCAGTCAAGGCGTTCCAGAAGAAGTATAACCTGACGGCGGATGGCGTGGCGGGCAGCGAAACGCTCAAAAAGCTCGACACCGCGTACAAGAACGCGGACAGCGACAAGGACGACGGCTCGCTCCGCAAGGGCGCAACCGGCAGCGCCGTCAAGGACTTGCAGACGAAGCTGAAAAAGCTCGGCTTCTACAACGCGTCCATTGACGGCGATTATGGCGATACGACGGTTGCGGCGGTCAAGGCGTTCCAGAAGAAGTATAACCTGACGGCGGATGGCGTAGCGGGCAGCGAAACGCTCAAAAAGCTCGACAGCGCGTGCAAGAACGCGGACAGCAATACCAGCACCGATGACGATTCGCTCCGCAAGGGCGCAACCGGCACGGCAGTCAAGACGCTGCAGACCAACCTGAAGAAGCTGGGCTTCTACACGGCGTATGTCGACGGTTCGTTCGGCTCGACGACCGAGAGCGCCGTCAAGGCATTCCAGAAAAAATACGGTCTGACGGCGGACGGTGTGGCGGGCAGCGCGACGCTCAAGAAGATTGAATCCGCCGTGGCGAGCGCCAGCAGCGGAAAAATCACCACCGAGCGACTGGACTGGTTCAATGGCGGCAAGAACGTCATCCCGAACGGCGCTGTATTCCAGATTAAGGACGTCAGCACGGGGCTGATTTTCTCCGTGCGCCGGCAGAGCGGCGGCAACCACATGGACGCCGAGCCGCTGACGGCGGAAGATACCGCGATTCTCAAGAAAATCAACGGCGGCACGTTCAGCTGGCGCCGCCGCGCAGTGCTGGTGAAGTACAACGGGCATGTGTATGCCGCGTCGATTTACTCCGAACCCCACGGCACAAACACAATTCTGGACAACAACTTCGATGGGCAGTTCTGCCTGCACTTCTATGGCAGCAAGACCCACGGTACAGACCGCGTGGATGCAGATCACCAGAAGTGCGTGGAACAGGCCATGAAGGCGACTTGGTAAAAATCCCAGTCAAAGGGCAAAGCAATGGGCACTGCTGCAGCGCGGCAGTGCCTTTTTGCGCACATCCGAAATCATCCGCCGATGCCCTATTGACAAATCGCCCAAAATCCATACAATAAAATTGCGGCTGAAATCATTCATTTTTCATTCATTCCGATGGACAGCCGAGGACAAGAGAGAGAGGAAAGTACCATGTTCGGATTTCGACCCGACGGACGGCGCGTGTCGTCCATTGACCCCATCGTCGGCATTACGCCGTACCTGATGCCCATGCGCTGCGACGCGCAGGTTTTCCTGCAGCACCGCGTGGACTATGAGCTGCTGACGCGCTACATTGCGGCGCAGGCGGCGAAGGGCGAGAAAATCACGTTCATGCAGATTATTATTGCCGCGTTCGTCCGCACTGTGTCCCAGCACCCGGAAATCAACCGCTTCATCCTCAATAAGCAGTTCTTCGCGCGGAACATGTGCGCCGTGTCCTTCACGATGCTCAAAAACCCGCAGAACGCCGAAATGGGCGAGACGGCGGTGAAGGTGAAGTACGACCTGACTGACACCATCTACGACGTGCGCGACCGCATGGAAAAGGTCATCAACGCTAACCGCGGCGAGGACAAGAAGAACTTCGCGGATAAGCTGGCGAAAGCGGTACTGGTCGTGCCGGGTCTGGCGACGGGCATCGTCGCGCTGGTTCGCCTGCTTGATCGCTACGGGCTCTGCCCCGGCGCACTGCTGGACGAACTGCCCTTCCATACCAGCATGTATATCACCAACAACGCCTCCATCGGCCTGCATCACGTCAACCACCACATCTACAACTTTGGTTCGGTTACGCTGTTCTTCGGCATGGGTACCGTGGAGAAGGTTGCCGTGGTGGAGAAGGGCGAGGCGCGCATGAAGCGCTTCCTGCCCATCGGCATCACGGCGGATGAGCGCGTCTGCTCTGGCGCGCACTACGCGGCGTTCTTCGGCACGATGTCGTATCTGCTCAACCATCCGGAAGAGCTGGAGAAGCCGCCGGAATCCGTCCGCTTTGACGAAAAGTGCGAATACCACGTCCCGAAAGTTGGCGAGCAGCCGGCGAAGAAGCAGAAAAAGCAGCAGAAAGCCACGGTTCAGGCGTAAATCAGCAGGAAAAAACGCATGATATGTCGAAATCCTCCGTTGCAGCGCATTCCTTGAAACGGGAGTGCAGAAGAACGGAGGATTTTTTTCATGCAGAATGTAGGTATTGTCGGTTTGGGGCTGATTGGCGGCTCACTCGCGAAAACCATCAAGCTCCACACACCGTACACGGTTTATGGCACGGACAAGAATGCGGACACGATGCGCCGCGCGTTCCTGATGGAGGCGATTGATGGCGAACTGACGGCGGAGACGCTGCCGCAGTGCGATGTTGTGCTGATCTGCCTGTACCCGCAGGGGATTATTGACTATGTGACCACGCACGCGGCGGACTTTAAGCCCGACAGCCTTGTGATTGACTGCGGCGGCGTGAAGCAGGTGATTTGCGACGCGCTGTTTCCCGTATCGCAGCGGTATGCGTGGCATTTCATCGGCGGACACCCGATGGCGGGGCGCGAGTACAGCGGCTTCAAGTACGCCCGCGACGATCTGTTCGACCATGCGTCGATGATCCTGTGCGGTCACGGCGACGACGACCCGGCGGTTTTGCAGCGCGCCCGCGACTTTTTCATGAAACTGGGCTTCCTGCGTGTGCAGTTCACGACGCCGAAGACGCATGACGAGATGATTGCGTATACGTCGCAGCTGGCGCATGTCGTGTCGAGCGCGTATGTGAAGTGCCCGCTGGCGGATAAGCACCGCGGGTTCTCGGCGGGGAGTTTCGCGGATATGACGCGCGTGGCAAGGCTAAATGAGGATATGTGGACGGAGCTGTTCTTTGATAATCGAGAGGCGCTTCTGCCGGTGGTGGAGGACTTGGTGCAGCGGGTGACGGAGTATCGGGACGCGCTGCGGGATGAGGATAGGGAAGGAATGAGAAAATTATTGCGTGAGGGACGCGAGACGAAGGAACGCCTGACGGATTAACACGCGGGTAAAGTATGGAAGAGCGCTCAACCCAATCGCGCGAAGGGGTCAAGGGGGGACTTCGTCCCTTTTCGTCTGCCCCTTGCGGAGTCCAGAGGCGGCGCCTC
>OLQU01001997.1_pt1 | contig 12351 bp, 8 predicted proteins | sample 1672271 | NCBI WGS metagenome assembly OLQU01 (sample SAMEA3136666, study PRJEB25190) | human gut metagenome | biome: human gut; feature: human-associated habitat; material: faeces | place: Austria | collected 2013 | reverse complement strand
GCCCGGACGGCCGCGTGTTCGGCAAGATGGGCCACTCCGAGCGCTACAGCAACGGCACGTTCGTGAACGTGCCCGGCGAAAAGGACCAGCCGCTGTTCGCAGCCGGCGTGGAATACTTCACCGCCTGATGCTCCAGGACCGGGTTTGATATAGACCGCTCGTAAACGAAGAGGGTGTGTCCGGAATCTGATGATTCCGGACACACCCTCCTTTCTCTTTGCGTTCTTCGCTTATTTAAAACGCCTATTTTCCACTTCAAATACGCCGAATCTAACCCCTTCCCAAGATTAGTCAGCTAAGTCAATCCACAAAATTCTCCATGCACATCGCTATCCTGGAAAACACCAGGAAAGGCGGAACATGCGTAAAAGGATACCTATCATTGATTTGTTTGCGGGACCAGGAGGCCTCGGCGAAGGTTTCTCCTCATTAACCGACGCCAACGGTGATCGTGTATTTCAGATACTTATGTCCGTGGAAATGGAGACATCGGCGCACAGAACTCTTCGACTAAGGTCTTTTTTCCGTAAAATCTATGACATTGAGGGAAAAATCCCTCAGCAATATCTGGATTACATATCAAACCCGACTACGGAACAGCTTTCCAAGCTGCAAAATGCATTTCCGGATCAATGGAACGAAGCGGATCATGAAGCAGTTCAGGCCACTCTCGTAGAAAGCGACAATACTTTAGTGCGGGAAGCACTCAATCGCCTTGGACAGTACGACGGCCCAACAATCATTATTGGTGGACCTCCCTGCCAAGCATATTCCTTGGTCGGACGTTCCAGACGCGCTCATGACCCGACCCTGCAGAAGGATGTCAAACAAACGCTCTACAAATGCTATCTTCAGTTCCTAAAAGCGATCAAGCCTGATATTTTTGTGATGGAGAACGTCAAGGGCATTCTCTCGGCACAGCTGCACAACGAAGGCGTGCTTGGCATGATCCGGGCTGATATAGAAGAAGCCGGATACTCGATTCATTCCCTAGTGGTTGATAATCCGCAGAAGCCATCAGATTACGTAGTCAAAGCCGAACAGTACGGAATACCACAAGCTCGGCATCGTGTCATTCTTCTTGGCATTCGCAATGATCTGGACATCAATCCGACACAGCTCAGGAAATATCCTGAGGAAACCGTACGTGATGCCTTATCCGGCATTCCCCCACTCCGAAGTGATTTCTCTCGACGCAGTAAACAACAGGAACATCTATCTTGGGCCAACTATGTCTTAGAAGCGATGCATTTGTTGTCCAAACATTATCCGGGGTCGAAATTGGCTGATGAATTATCAGGAATTACCACCACTGATCTTCCTGTTCACACATCGGACGACCATATCCATTTAAAAATGTCCACAATCCTTGCCGACTGGTATCGAGGACGCCTGAATGCAGTTAGTAGCAATATACTCACTAACCATGAGGCACGCTCTCATATGGCGAAGGATCTTGATCGATATCTATTCTGCTCTGCCTTTGCTCAAATTCACGGCCAGCCAGCCAAGCTCAACGATTTTCCTCAGTATCTGTTGCCGGCGCATAAAAACGTTACTGACTCCAAGAACCTAAAAACGGTGGAGTTCTCTGACCGGTTCCGAGTCCAACTCTATAACCACCCCTCCACAACCGTGACCTCACACATATCCAAGGATGGCCATTACTTCATTCATCCGGATTTCAAGCAATGCCGCAGCTTGACTGTACGTGAGGCCGCTCGCTTGCAAACTTTCCCCGATGATTACTTTTTCGAGGGAAATCGAACATCGCAATACCAGCAGGTTGGTAACGCAGTGCCTCCTCTACTCGCCAATCAGATTGCCAAAGTTGTAGCGCAATGCTTCAACATATACGCAGATAGCTATTTTGATCAGATATATGATTAAAATTATCTGCTTAGCACTCTGGAATCGGCAATCCAGCCATGTCATTTCTCATTCTTCCCCTAACCCTCTATATAATGAGACGCAAGGAATCCAGAGAAGGATGGAGGCGATCAATGGCGAGCAGTATCATATGCACTCCAGATCCGAATCTTTTGGAGTCGATGAGATCCGTTGGATACAATCTGAACACGGCTATCGCCGACATCATCGATAATTCCATCGCCGCCCATGCACGCCAAATCAGCATTCGATATTTCAATCACAGGGAAGAGCCATACGTTGCCATCATTGATGATGGTGATGGAATGGACTATGACACCGCAATAAATGCAATGAAACTAGCCGGAGCCAACCCTAACTCCACACGAAGAACAAATGATCTAGGAAGATTCGGCTTAGGATTAAAAACCGCTTCTTTATCGCAAGCACGATCCGTACTGCTCTCAACTGTCCAAGACTCTGTCCAATGCACGCTACGTTGGGATTTGGATCATGTCGCTACTACCAGACAGTGGGATTTGGAGATACTCGATCACGAACAGACTCAGCAGGCACTGCCTTCAAAGGTACGCGAACTCCTGCCAAGCACACATGGCACCTGCGTACTATGGCGTAATTTGGATCGTCTGCAAACGACAGCGGGCGATTCTCTCCGAGAGATCGACCAAGTAATGCTTGAATTATCCGAATACCTCGGATTAGTATTTCACCGTTATCTGCATCCATACCCTGAAGATGCGATTGAACAGGTCGATATCACAGTGAACGACATACCAGTCCCCGAACGTGACCCTTTTCTTATCAAATCTTCCAAAGTCACTCCCGTGCAACGCATCCCTGGCACCGATGCCTTTCTCTATGGGTACACGTTGCCATATCAGAATAAATTGACAGAGAGCGACAAAAAGTTGCTCAATCTGCGCGAGAGCAAGGGGCACACGCTAACAGACACTCAAGGCTTTTACATTTACCGCGCATACCGACTAATCACTTGGGGAAGCTGGTACCGTATGCTGCCCCGCAAAGCCATAACCAAGCTTTCCAGGGTTCGTGTGGACATTCCCAACAGCATGGACGCTGAATGGACATTGGATATCAAAAAATCGCAGGCAACTCCTCCGAAGATAGTACGCGATGCAATGAAAAGATACGTCAACAGCTTGGCAGCTCCGAGTCGACGTATACAACAATTTCGTGGAAGAAAAACCAGCGATGATCCGGAAGCAAGAGTTTGGGATATTATTAGCGAAAGAGAAGGGACGTTCCGCTATGAAATCAATGAGAGAAACCCTTATATTCAAGAGTTCATCCACACTCTGTCCTCCGATCAAAAGCGGAATTTTGACAATATGCTGCAGATTTTTGCAGCGACATTTCCCTATGCGGATATGCAGTCCCGCCTATCGCTAGATCAACGCAACGAGGAAATCACTTTTTGTCAAAGAAGTCGATTCAAGATAGAGCAAAGAATATCTGGCTTGTCTGCAGTCAAGTTCTAAAACTGTCTCCTCAAGAATTTGTAAGACGCAGGAACCGTTCTCTTTATTCGCAGATGCGGAAACAATTTTAATGGAGATAACTCATGAATAATGCGTGGAATGATATCGAAAAGTTATTGGAACAAATTTTCTTCTGCGATAGGGAAATCACAGAGAGAAAAATAGAGGGTGCGCTTCGCGTTCTTGCTAATCAGTACAACGTCGAAAACGATTCCGAGGGTTTTGATAGAACATTCCGCAATCTCCGCGCGAAGCTGATGCCTAAAATCAGCCAAGGCATAACACTTATGGACACAACCGGCGCATGGAAAGCATGGCTTCCTGAGCTGCAAAATTCGGACTCCTGGGAAGCCGCACGATCGAATTCGTACTATGAATACCTGCTCAAAGATAAAAATTCGGACTATGCTTCTCTCGAATATACGACCAACGAAATCGTAGGAATGCTGTCCGATCCTCGTAAAACGCAGCCACCAGTCAGTCGAAAGGGGCTGGTACTCGGTGATGTGCAGTCCGGAAAAACTCGCTCATATATTGCTCTTATGAACCTTGCCACAGATTGTGGGTACAAGCTGCTCATCGTCCTCACCAGTGACAATGAAGATCTTCGCCAGCAGACCCAAAAACGAATTGATACCGACTATGTCGGGTTCCGCGGCAACAGCATTCCCACTGGCATTGGGAAATATCAGAAGAACAAAGGAATTGCCCATCCTATTCAACTGACCAACGAAAATGATTTCGTCACGCCCTCGGCCAATGCTTTCCACACGCTTGCACGACCGTCTTGGAACAATGTACCTTATGTTGCGGTACTCAAGAAGAATGCGTCAACACTATCCAAATTCAATAAATGGCTGGATAGCCCTGAATTCAGCAAAGATCTACCTGTACTCATCATCGATGACGAAAGCGACTACGCATCCGTTAATTCGTCGAAATCGGATGACTCCCCTACGCGCATCAATCAGCTGCTGAGGGATCTCTGCGAACTCAGCAAACGTACCTCATATGTTGCCGTTACCGCCACTCCTTTCGCCAATATCTTCATAGATGACACCATTGAGAAAGACCTGTTTCCCAAGGACTTCATTCATATTCTCCAGTCGCCCTCGGCCTATATCGGCGTTAAGGAATTGTTTGGCGATATGGACGGCTACCCTGAAAACAACATGCGCGTCCACGAACTCGACGAAGACGAATTGGAAGATTGGCTCCCACTTGGCCACAAGAAAACACATGAGATATTAGATCCATCTCTTGACCCTCAAGTCCAATATGCCATTAATTGTTTCGTCATCGCCTGCTGTCTCAGACCTAATTCGCAGGATAAACAGCAATCTATGCTTATCCACATGTCGCGCTTTACCGAGGTGCAACGCCAGATAGCGGATAGGGTATATCACTATCTACGAGATATCGTCAATGCAGCGCGTTTCCATTGCGAGGATGCAGAAGATCCCTATATTGAATCGCTACGTAATGCCTTCGAAAACGAATATCAAAAATACGATCAGACCAATGGTCTTACTTGGGAAGAGATGTTGTCGAAGATACATCAATTCGCTATTTCCGGAAGGCTACGCGTCCGACTCGTTAACTCCGACTCATTGGAATGGAATTCCAATCATGGGGCTTCCGGACCACTCGCATCCAATGAATGCACGATTTTTGTGGGAGGCAATCAGCTCTCACGCGGCATGACTCTGGAGGGACTTATCTGCAGCGTTTTCTACCGTCGTGTTACTGCGTCGGATACACTCCTGCAAATGGGCCGATGGTTCGGTTACCGTCCTAGCTATGAGAATCTGCAACGGATCTGGATGCTTCCACAATCAGTTATGGATTACCGTTATTCCTGCACGATTGTGGAAGAACTTAAAGATTCAGCACGAAAAATGAAAGAACAAGGCATGACTCCAAAAGAATTTGGACTTGCCATCCGCAAGAACCCGAATACAGGAGTTCGTATAACCAATCCCGGGAAAATGCGCAACGCGACGGAAGATTCGACCTATCAGGAATTTGATCTGGCTGGTGAAATCATTGAATCCGTCAGACTCGGTATTGAGCCGACACGTCTGCACTCAAATAACACTGCGCTAGCTCAATTGGTCAAGAATTGCCAAACGAGCGCGATCCCCTCCCTGAGCAAAAAGGCAAACACCCAGGTATTCCAAAATGTTCCCAGCAGCTCGGTAGTGGAGTTTCTCTCACAGTATCGCTCTGGCTATGGAGACAAGCCATTCGGCCTTGCTCTGATGACCTATAAAGACCAATCAACCGAACTCGACACATCCCTTGTCGAGCGTTACGCAAAGACGCAGCAGGAAAACTACCCCGATCTTACTTGGAATGTCGCATTTATAAATGGTATAGGTGAGGAGAATGTTCGCAATACCCATCCTGAACTTGGGCTAACATTCGACTGGTACCCGGTAGAGCGCACCAGTTCTTGCATAAACGACGCAAATCACTTGGTATACCAAGTCAATGGCAGTAAGATGCGTCTTGGCTCCAAAACAGACGTTCTGAAGGTCGCAGCAGCTACTTATTCAGGAGACATTTCCAAGCAGAATGGTTCTGAACGCGATTCCTATCTAACCAAATATTTCGGAGACACCCCAAGCCTATTGCTATACATGGTGACACTCAAGGACAAGGATGACAAAGAAACACATGCCACAGATTTGAATGATGCAAATAGTATCGGCGTGATTGCCGCAAAGCTGATTGTACCTAAAGATGAGACCAATTCGACTCGTCACCATGGGTACACGGTTTTCAAGAATTCAGTTGCCGTACGTAACGATTTTGAACGTCTCGAGAATGAAGTTGCATCAGCAGAGGACGAGGAAGATTGATGATGTACAACATCGACAGCATCATCGCCCTTTGGCAGACTGAAGCACAGCATCCCGGCGAAATGAACCAAGAACTGGATACGACTTTAATTCTTCCCATCATTCTTGGTTGTACACCCGATGGATTGCCTTACATTATGCTTCTAACCGAGCAACGTCCTAAGCCACTGCAACGGCTAGAAGCCATCGACATACAGGTAGGCCGACGAGAAAATGCCCGGCTAAACGAAAACTGGTCACTCGTGTTCGTGCTTCAAGATTGGACTCTCGTCCATGCATTCGCTGAGATATGCATGGCCTTTGCCGATCGTATAGCTGATGCCTCTTCCAAAGAGGCTGCTTTGCATCAAGTATATATAACAGTCGATCAATGGCAACGATTGCTCAAAACCTCACGTGACGCAAATCTGATGAAGATCTTACGTGGCACTTTCGGCGAGCTCACGACCGCATTGGAAATCACCAAAATAACAGGAAAAACAATTGAAGAAGTCTGCCAAGCCTGGACAGGACCTTATGAAAGCCCACAAGATTTTATGTTTCCTGCGGAGAACAACGCATGGGAAGTAAAGGCAACCCGGCATTCTGCGAAAAGGATTACAATCTCATCACCAGAGCAGCTGGATACTGCCAACCAAGAAATAAATCTTGTTACTGTGGAACTTGAGGATACGACAAGCGCCGAAAAAGGGCGATCTCTTCCAGATCTTATTGATTTGCTGCGCAGACAAGCCGATAATCCAGCTGTCGTCTCAGAATATATCGAGAACGGTTTGTCCGCCCTCGGATTGTCTCTCTATGCTTCTTCCGTTTTCCAATCATTGTTTACAATCGGAACAATCACCACATATAAAATCACTGATGATTTTCCACGCATTCATGTGGACAAGATACCCAACGGCGTTATGAACCTCACATATCAACTCGACAAGAAGGCACTATCCCCCTTTGCATGCCATCAAAGCCGCTTTGCCTTTAATGAACTTATGGAGCTCTAATGAACGACCTAGAAGCATATAAACGGAAACTCGTCGCTGATGTTAGGGAAAGAGCCGACGATAAGGGAATACTTGAGCAAGACGCCTTCTTTGAAGAGGCCTGCGAGATTCTGCGTGAGAGCAATGCGATAACAGGATACGAGCATGCCTACTGTCACTTCGGAAGAAGAACTCCGAAATTCATTGCGTGTGATGGTTATGACCCAGATGCGCTTGATCTCGACGAGTCAATCGTCTTAATTGCCTGCGACGATGATTATTCGTTACGAGCCGACAGCAAGGTCATCACCATCCAATCCACTAATGCTCAAACTTATTTCAAAGCGATGCGTCGTTTTGTGGTTCAAGCCTGCGGAGGGACATTCAACGAAGCAGACGAAAGCGATCCCGTTTACGCACTTGCAGATTACATTCATGAACATGCCAATGAAGTGAGTCGTTTCCGTTTATACTTCATCACTGACCGTCAGTACAACGGACGAGACGCTTCTCTTCGGAATTTACCAGAAGTGGAGCTCAACGACGGGACATGCATCCCCGTTGAAAGCTACATCCTAGATATTCAGAAACTGATGGAGGCTTCCAATCCCTCAGGAATGGTAGAGCATTCACCCATCATCCTCGAGTCCCCGCTGCGCGCTGTCAAGGCTCTTGACAGCAACCCCGATGTTGACACCTATCTTCTGTTCGTTTCAGGAGAAACACTTGCCGATTGGTATCAAGAACGCGGATCCAAACTAATGGAATCAAATGTCAGATCTTTCCTTTCCATGCGAGGCAAGGTCAACGATGGCATACGCAAGACAATCAACACCCAGCCTGAATATTTCGTTGCCTACAACAATGGACTTACCGCCACAGCCTCCTCTGTCATCACAGATAACTTTGGCTGCATCTCGAGACTAGATGATTTGCAAATCGTCAATGGCGGACAAACTACAGCATCTCTTTTCTACACTCGGAAAAAAGATAAGACCGATTTGAGCAAAGTATTTGTTCCGATGAAATTGGTCGTAGTTGGCAACGAGGCTAAAGAGGATTTAATTCCCGATATTTCTCGGTATACGAACAGTCAGAACAAGGTGGCAGAAGCAGACTTCTCTTCTAATAGCGATTACCAGGTCAAGCTGCAACAGCTCTCTCAACAGATATTTACGCCTATGATTAACGGAGCCGAACGAACTCATTGGTATTATGAGCGAACCCGAGGGCAATACGACAATGAGAAAAACCGCTTCGCATCTGCAACGGAGAGGAAAAGGTTCGAAAAGCTGAATCCACGCAAACAGCGTATCAAAATGGTAGACGCCCCGAAATATTTGGTTTGTTGGGATCAGAAGCCATATGTCGCCAGCCTTGGCGCTCAGAAATGCTTCGCAATCTTCGCAAAAGAGCAATCCAAGAATGAGCATATTGACGAAGAACTCGATCAGGAATACTTCGAACAATTAGTTTGCAAACGCATTATTTTCGATACGCTATATAAGCGCATAAAACAAGCTGATTGGTATCGCGGAGCATATCAAGCCAATATCACCGAATATGCCATCGCCAAATATTCCTATGATCTGTCAAAAGCTGGCAAAAAATGCGATTTTACCTCTATATGGCATAACCAAAGTATCAATGAAAGCATGACCGCGTCTCTTCTTCGCGCAGGAAAGCAAGCCAGCAGCATCCTCAATGAGGAAGAACGCCCAACGCAAAATGTAAGCGAATGGGCCAAAAAAGAGGACTGTTGGAATCAGCTCAAGCATTTACCTTCTTGCTTACTCAATGATGCATATGATGATGCTGACGATACCTCTTTTAGCTTAACGAGAACCGTTATGCCAACCTCCATCGAGACGGTTTCATCTCTATCACATACGACAAATGGAACGGTACCTCCAAACACCGGCGGACATAAACCTGCCTATAGCTCCGGACCACGCCACAAGCGTGCCAGCGCTCAAGCAGATACTTGCAATCTCAGCACAACGGAATGGCAATCATTCCCGATTAGCGTATGCCGCAGCCTACTAGCCTTTGCCGCTAAAAACAGACTACTCAGCAGTGAGAGCCAAGAATCGTTGCATGTTTTGATCAATCAGAAAGATGACGAACAAGTCAATATTGATGCGCTGAATTATCTGCTCGAACGAGCTGTATCCAAAGGATTTCAAATTGAATCAGCCGATCCTGAAGCATCGCTAAAAACTAAGGAAAGCAACGTAAGTTCCGAAACGGAAGAACATCGCGTATTCCTCGAAAACATACCCGACCAGACATGGCAGACCATTCTCCAATGGGCTGAGAGGCACGATCAGATGAATACTGAGATACTCGGCTGCATGGCAAAACTCAGCGAAAAAACCAATCGGCTGACCGACGACCAGACTGATCTGCTTTGGAATTTCCGATCTCAGATGTTGCTTGCTGGTTTCCCGAAGTCACAGTTTGCTCCAGCACCAACAAATCACTGATCCAAGAGCAGATTTCTGCTGTTTTATGCTTATGAGTATAATACTCATAAGCATTATACTCATAAGCATAAAACAGTGACGAGGTGACCATGTTCGTCGGACGACTCAAGGAACTTGAAGCACTCAACACCATGTGGGAGCAGACCACGTTTCAGATGATGGTGCTGCTCGGCCGCAGGCGCGTGGGCAAGACCGCATTGCTAGACGAGTTCTCCAAAGACAAGAACACGCTGTACTTCACCGCGCGCCAACAAACCACACGGAACAACCTGCGCGATTTCTCACACGCCGTTCAACGCTTCTTCCATCTGCCCGAAGGCATGTTCTCCTTTGGCACATGGCAGGACGCGTTCGATTTCATCATCGAACAGGTCAGGGATCGGGCGGAACGTTTTCTTCTGGTGTTCGACGAATTCCCCTACGCGGCCATGGCCGATTCCTCTCTTCCATCGGTGTTGCAAGTTGCCATAGACCACGGCTTCGCAAATACGAACACCATGATGGTGCTGTGCGGCAGCAACGAAGGATTCATGGAAAGCGAAGTACTGGGATACAAAAGTCCCCTGTACGGGCGCAGAACCGGACAGCTGCGGCTCAAGCCCTTCGACGTGTTCGACACCGCAAAAATGCTCGACTTCGCAAGGGTGGAGGATGTCATCAGATATTACGCCACGTTCGGCGGCACCCCATACTACTTGCAGCAGATACGGCCAGACCTGTCTTATGAGCAGAACGTGACCAATCTGCTATTCTCTCCCAATGGCCTGCTCTATGAGGAGCCGCTTATGCTGCTTCGGCAGGAGCTGCGCGACCCGACGGTCTACAACTCGGTGATGGATGCGATCGGCAACGGCACGACAAGACAGAACAAGATCGCCGACCAGGCCGGCATACAACCTGTCACGAACCTCAGTAAGTACCTTCGCGTGCTTGAAGATCTGGGATTGGTTGAGCGCGAGGTTCCCTTCGGAGAGGACCCCTCCCGTTCACGAAAAGGACTGTGGAAACCCGCCGACCCGTTCTTCGCATTCTGGTACCGTTTCGTCAGCCCTAATATCGTAAACGTGGAAAACGGCCAAGGTGAGTTGACCGCCCGGCACATGGTATTCGGCCCGGCACTCGACACGTACGTTGGACAACAGTTCGAAAGCGTCTGCATGCAATGGCTCTGGCGAGCCAACGGCAGCGACCGGCTTCCTTTCGTCGCTTTGAAGTTCGGAAAATGGTGGGGTGGGAACCCCAACACCAAGCAGCAGACCGATATCGATGTGATCGCGGCGAATGAATCCGAAAAGCGCATTCTGCTTGGCGAATGCAAGTGGAAGAACGACCTGAACATTGCGGACACCATCGCCACGCTGCGTTCCCGCGCCGATCTCATACCCGGATATCCCGAACGGCACTACGCCTTGTTCGTCAAGACGGACGAGTTGGCATCCGCCGCACGAGAGCGCCATGAATCGAACCTGACCGTCGTCTCCGCGAACGACATGTTCGAGGGCATGCGGTAATCGGATCTCTGAGTAAGCCGACAGCCTCCGAAAATTACTAAGTGGCTTGTTTGTGGCACCTAAAACGCACCGAACCGAGTATGAGACGCGGAATTGCAACGCGCATACTCGGGGTAACGCGGAAAAGGTGCCACAAACAAGAGAATAAGCAAATTCCAACCCCCGAAATCTGCCACAAGTAAGCGAGATAGCGTGCGTCTTGCCTTAGCAACCGCCCTTTGGAAAACCAATACGAGCGTTACCCGCAATATGCAATATGGAAACGTCCTACCCACAGCCATCATGCTGTACAATATTCTGTACAGAAAGGAGTTGTCATGGTCACAGCCGTCGCATACACGAATTTCCGCAAGGATCTTAAATCCTATTTACGCCAGGTCAATGACGATGCGGACATGCTACTTGTCACCAACAAGGACGAGCGGGATAATGTGGTAGTGATGAGCGCCTCGGATTACGACTCGCTTATGGAGACGCTACGCGTCTACCAGAATTCATATCTCCACGACAAGGTCCAACGCGGCATGGACCAGATCCGTAGCGGCAGCACAACCCCGCACTCCCTTATGGAGGACTAAGCCGTGTTGCGTTGGACGGACGATGCCTGGGACGACTATCTGTATTGGCAATCGCAGGATAGACGGACACTCAAACGAATCAATACGCTCATTCGAGATACACTGCGGTCCCCATTTGAGGGAATCGGCAAACCCGAACCGCTTAAATGGGGGCTGCAGGGTGCATGGATCCGGAGAATCGATTCCGCGAACAGGCTCATCTATATGCTCGATGGCAATGACCTGTGCATACTCTCGGTCAAAGACCATTACGGAGATCGCTGAATACGAAGTCGGCACCCCTTAAAACTGCTAAGCGGATTGTTTATGGCATTCAAAACGCGCTAGCCCGAGTATGAGGCGCGTGATTGCAACGTTCATACTCGGGCTAACGCGGAAAAGATGCCATAAATAAGCAGACAAGCGAAATCGAACTGTTGAAATCCGCCATAAACAAGCGTGTTAGACCAACACTTCCCTCGCAGTAGCGGCAACGCGCTCACTATTCGCTCGCAAGCTGGACCTGGACCTTGTACCCTTCCTCTTTGGCAATCTGCGAATACGCCT
>OLQU01001995.1_pt1 | contig 12370 bp, 10 predicted proteins | sample 1672271 | NCBI WGS metagenome assembly OLQU01 (sample SAMEA3136666, study PRJEB25190) | human gut metagenome | biome: human gut; feature: human-associated habitat; material: faeces | place: Austria | collected 2013 | reverse complement strand
TTGGTGAAAATCCAAAGGGAATCCCAAATAACTTGATGCCTTATATTATGAAGGTGGCTACTGGAGAACTTCCTGAACTTGGAGTATTTGGAGATGACTATGATACGCCGGATGGAACGGGTGTTCGTGACTACATTCATGTCGTTGATTTAGCTAAAGGACATGTATTAGCGATTGAAAAGTACAATACGCCAGGTGTTCATATTTGTAACTTGGGAACAGGAAAAGGGTATAGTGTACTAGATATTGTACATGCCTTTGAAAGAGTGAATGGTATCAAGATTCCTTATGTGATCAAACCAAGACGTCCAGGAGATATTGCGACATGTTATGCAGATCCTACAAGAGCTAAGGAACAACTAGGCTGGATTGCAGAAAAGAATTTAGATGATATGTGTAGAGATACATGGAATTTTGCGAAAAAACAATTATTATAGGATGAGGTATTTATGGCAAAAATTATTTTAACGGGGGATCGTCCCACTGGGAAATTACATATTGGACATTATGTTGGTTCATTAAGAAATCGTGTTCTTTTACAGAATTCAGGAGAATATGATGAAATTTATATTATGATTGCGGATGCACAGGCATTGACAGATAATTTTGACAATCCGGATAAGGTTCGTGAAAACATCTTAGAGGTTGCCCTAGACTATTTGGCTTGTGGAATCGATCCTAGTAAGACAACGATTTTTATTCAGTCTGAAATTAGTCAATTAACAGAATTAACATTCTATTATATGAACTTAGTTTCAGTGAGTCGTCTTCAAAGAAATCCAACTGTAAAAGCAGAAATTAAGATGCGAGGCTTTGATGCGAGTATTCCAGTTGGCTTCCAGTGTTATCCAATTTCACAGGCAGCCGATATTACGGCGTTTAAGGCAACGACAGTTCCTGCTGGAGAAGACCAGATGCCAATGATTGAGCAGACACAGGAAATTGTACATAAATTTAATTCGATTTATGGGGAGACTTTGGTTGAACCAAAAATTTTATTACCACAGAACTGTGCTTGTTTAAGACTTCCTGGTACGGATGGTAAGGCGAAGATGTCTAAATCATTAGGCAACTGTATTTATTTATCGGATGATGAAGAAACAATTAAAAAGAAAGTTATGAGTATGTATACAGATCCTGATCATATTAAGGTGAGTGATCCTGGTAAGATTGAAGGAAACTGTGTATTTACTTACTTGGATGCATTCTGTAAGCCGGAGCACTTTGAAAAGTACTTGCCTGAATATGAAAACTTAGATGCATTAAAGGCACACTATCAGCGTGGTGGTTTAGGGGATGTTAAGGTAAAACGTTTCTTAAATAGTGTAATGCAGGAAGAATTAGGACCTATTCGTCAAAGAAGACAAGAGTGGGAAGCTAAACTTCCAGAAGTTGTCAAGATTTTAGAAGAGGGTACAAAAAAGGCGTATGCCACAGCTGAAAAGACTTTGGATGAAGTAAAATCAAGTATGAAGATCAATTATTTTAAAGATAATTCTTTGATTTAGGGGATAGATTATGGTAGTTATAGATAAAGAAAATTTTATGGGTGGAACAGGCATTGCACATTTTGAACATATCATGATGGCTGATGAAATGCATGGTATGAATCGTGTCTATGCCAAGGTCACTTTAAAAAAGGGTTGCAGTGTTGGTTATCACGTTCATAATGGAGATGGCGAAGATTATTTTGTCCTTTCTGGAATGGCAACACTCGATGATAATCATGAGAGAACTTTATATTTAAAACCAGGTGAACACTATTTTACACCGAGTGGCAAGGGTCATAGTATTTTAAATGAACAGGATGAAGATTTAGTGTTTATGGCATTGATTATCTATGATCATGAACAAAAAATATAAATAGTTTATTAATTTGTGCAAACAACTTATACAAAATTACGTTATAATACTAATGGTTTTGTGAAAGTGTTTTCGCACATAGAACTATTTCTCTCTATAATATTTCTGTGAGAAATATCCGTCAACTTATTCTCTTAAATCGCGACTTAATAGAGAATACACAAAGAGTAGGAAAGCAGCCTACTCTTTTTTTTTCAAATAAATTCAATTTAACTAAAAAGTACAAAGACAAATGAAGTTAGATTGGTTATAATAAATATGTATTGAGAGCTAATACATGAAACTTCCTTTCTATCTTAAACTTAAGGAAAGCGGCAGGACTTTGTGTCTTGTCGTTTTTCCTTTATAATGGAGGTGGAGGTTTTTTAATTATGAAATATCCTAAGTTTTTAAATGAGAAAAATAATACGATTGGTGTGTGTGCTATGTCAAGTGGTGTTGGACATAAGTTAGATAGCTTTGAAGAGTCTATAGATTATATTAAATCTTTTGGGTTTAATGTTGTAGAGAGTAGTAGTGTTCGTAATAACAGTGAGCCTAGTTGTGATGGAGCAATGCGTGTTCATGAATTGAATTCTTTGGTGAATGATTCTAGTATTGGGGCAGTATGGCTAGCTGCGGGTGGAGACTTTCAGTTTGAAACATTGCCATATATTGATTTTGATTGGATTGAAAAGCATCCAAAGTGGTATCTAGGGGCAAGCGATCCTACAAATCTATTGTTTCCCGTGACTTGTAAGTGTGATATAGCTACAATTTATGGTTTTAATGCCGGAAGCTTTGATGCGTATGGAATCAATGAATATTCAAATTTATGCTTGAATTTTTTGAAGGGTGAAAATCCTGTGCTTCATTCAAGCTCTAAACATCAGGATGTAAATTTTTATAATGATGGAGCACCTATTTTAAATACGAAAACAGAATATATTGGCAGTTGCGATGTAGAGGGAAGATTACTTGGTGGATGTTTTGAGAGTATCAATGATATGGCAGGAACGCCTTACGATTATGTAGAAGAATTTAATTCTCGTTATCAATCGGATGGTATTATTTGGTTCTTTGATATTTTTTCAATGAATTCCTGTGATGTATATCGTGCTTTATTAAAGATGAAGTATATGGGTTATTTTAAATACACAAAGGCTATATTGGTGGGTCGTGTATTGTTTAAGAATGTTTCGGATTTAATTGGGTATGAAGAGGCTTTTAAAAAGGCTTTACCTGAAATAGATGTTGTATTTAAGATGGATATTGGACATACCTATCCGCATATGTATGTCGTAAATGGCGCTATGGCTCATGTTCAGATTTCAAATGGTTCTGGTAGTATTGAGTATGAATTAAATGAGTAATGATAAATAAAACAAGCTTTCACTCCAAAGCTTGTTTTATTTCATTTCTTGTTGATGTATAACTTACAAGTAAAATCTAAGTTTTTAGATTGATCAATCAAATATTGTGGTTGTACCTTTGCTCCCCAACTATTGATTCCGCCTACTCCCATTTGTTGCTTAGCTATACGCAAATAGGTTGTGTGTGTTTGTGGCAGTTCAAATGTATGTTTAGCTGTATAAAGATGCATAAAGGAATATTTGCTGGCTTGGCATTCCATATTTTCTGCCTTTACATTGAATCCAACTGTTGGATTGGATAGGCCACACCATTTGCATTCCACATGATTGCCATGTTCTTGTGGTTTTAAGTATGGAATGTAGTTTGTTTTAACATCCTCAAAGTAGAAATCGGTTAAGGCATGGTTTCGATCGATGTATGTATCTTTTTCGCCTTTGCCAAAGTACGCAAAGTTTGTGAATTCTTCTTTTAACGCAAATTCTATACCGAATAATGGGAGTGTTGTTCGTTTTGAGTTTTTATCCATATGCATCTGGATTTGAATATTTTGATTGTTGTAGATTGTATAGATAAGCTTACAAGGTTCTTCAATCGATTCAAGTTGCATGGTATACATAAATTGGGCGCATTTTGAATTGCGAACCATTTTAAAATCAGTTACATATTGGAATAGACTGGCATTCAGCCATGGGGCAAAGTTTTGTTTAGCACCACGATCATTATCCGTTAAAGCACGATAGAAAATAGGTCTAGGAGCTTCTTTTAGGATTTCTTCGTTATTTACTAAAATAGATACTAAGCCTTTTCTTTTGTCAAATAAAAATTCAGTATCGATAAATTGTACGCCAATGGTATTTTGTCCTTCAACCACGAGCATAGCTTGTGCATTGGGTTCATTTTCTTTGACTTCGAATACTTGTTGGTCAAAGGATTGAATGCCAAATGGTGTTTTATAATAAATTGTTTTTGTATAGTAGCCAGGTGTATTGATTTGTTTAAATTGTACGGGCATCGTTTTTGTGGTACCCGGCTCAACACTTGTATTAAAGATACCGGATTGAATGACTAAACCATTTCTTTTTAGTTCAAACACAAAGGTATCTTTGCTTAAATCGTAGAACAGGTTTTTATTTTTGATCGTAACCGAATCGAAATGGATTTCCATATCGACATAGCGATAGAGTTGTTTTAACTCTTGGCTTTTTCCTGTTTCTTGGCGATTGGCTAGTAATATACCGTCGCCACAGAAGTTAGCGTCGTTTGGATAATCATCAAAGTCTTGGCCATAATAATAGTTACCTTCTTTTTCGATTGCCTGGTCTACATAGTCCCATACAAAGCCGCCTTGGTATTGTTCATATTCATCTTCTAAATTGGTATATTCTTCCATTCCGCCTAGGCTGTTTCCCATTGCGTGCATATATTCACACAACATGAATGGTTTGATGGGATGTGCTTCTAGATAGGCTTTTACACTTTCAGGACTGGCGTACATTCTTGATTCGATATCCGAAGCATTTTCAAATGTGCGATCCTGTGTAATACCTTCATAATGCACGAGTCTTGATGGATCTTGTTCTTTGAAGTAGTCGTGTAGAATCATAAAGTTAGATCCGCTGCCAGCTTCATTGCCTAGTGACCACATTAAAATGCATGGATGGTTTTTATCTCTTTCGTACATGCTTCGTGCTCTGTCTAATAGACAATCGGTCCATTCAGGCTTGTTTTGTGGGATGATTTCATTGGCTCCATGTGTTTCTAAATTCATTTCATCAATCACATAGATACCGTATTGGTCACATAGCTTATACCAATAGGAATGGTTTGGATAATGAGATGTTCTTACGGCATTGATGTTTAATGATTTCAAAATATGGATATCTTGTTCCATTTGTTCTAAAGAAAGGCATCTTCCATTTTTTGGATCCCATTCATGGCGGTTGATGCCATGGAAGACAATGCGTTTGCCATTTAATTTCATAATGCCATATTCAAGACTGAATTTACGAAAGCCGATTTGTTCGTGTATGGTTTCTAAAATTTCATTTTGAGTATCGTATAAAACCAATTCCAATTGATATAAATTTGGAAATTCACTACTCCAAAGACTTGTGTTTTCAACAGGGATTTCAAATTGATCTTGCATATTGCCATTCCATACAATATTTCCTTGTGGATCATAGAGCTTGGCCTGCAGTGTATGTGCTTGACCATTTGTTAGCTTACAAGTACATGTAAGAATACTTTTCTTTGTGTCTAGATCAATGTTTGTGTCCATTTTCAAATCTAGTATATGAAGGCTAGGCTGTCGATAGATCATGACATCTCTAAAGATACCGCTAAAGCGCCACATATCCTGATCTTCTAGCCATGTGCCTGTGCACTTTTCAAAGATGCGTACGCATAAGATGTTGTCTTTTTCCTGGACATATTTAGTAATGTCAAAACGACTGGGTGTAAAGGAATCTTCGCTGTAGCCAATGAATTTTCCATTAAGCCAGATGTAGACGTTAGATTCTACGCCTTCAAAGGAAAGAATCAATCGGTCATTGATGAAGTCTTGTGGAAGATCAAAGCTTTTTCGATATTGAAAGACTTTGTTTCGATCCATATCGACTTGTCCTGGTTTTACATAGTCCTTACCATCCCAAGGGTAGGTTACATCGGTGTAGTGGGGTTGATCAAAACCTTGCAGCTGGATGTGTCCTGGTACTTGGATGTCGTCCCAGTTTGAATCGTTAAATTCTGTATTATAAAAGAATTTAAAGGTGGAATCATAGTTTTTACTCATATTGAATTTCCATGTTCCATTTAATGAAAATGAGCTTGGTTGTTTATCCTTTCCAATTGTATATATATGGTCACTATAGGCCTGTAGTCGGTTAACTTGAAAGACTCTTGAGTCTTTTAGCCAGTTTAAATCTGGTGTTCGCATGTGTATCACTCCTCGTATGTTGGTAACTTTCATTATAGCTTGAAATAAAGATAAAAATCAATTAGAATAAGTGGGAAATTGGAGGTTTGAAAATGTCAGACTTAATTGGTTTTGTGATTTCAATAGCTTTAATTTATATTGGGTTAAAGGTTACTTTTAAATTCATAAAATGGATTGGTATCTTAATGATCGTTTTATGTATATTTAAAATAATTGCGTTTATTTAGGCATCTTTCTTGATAGGTAGTTTATCAAGAAAGGTGCTTTTTAAATGAAAAAGTTTGCGAATTATTCTATTATATAAGGTTTTACTTGTATAGTGCATGGACTACACTATCTGTTGTACATACGCACTATTTGATTCTTTATTATATAGGCTTAAATATGACAGTTATGATATTAGTAGTAAGAGGAATTGTGCAGGTAACACATATGCATGTTGTTTCAGCTGCAATTTCAGACATTGCCGGTATTGGACACATATTACTTGGTGTATCATTGATTCTTATTTCGATACAAATCAAACATGCAGGCAAGGACTAGGTTCCTTGTTTTTTTTGATAATTTAACATAATTCATGAAATATACTTTAAATAAAGGGGATTGTTTCGAATGCATCCTCATTTATATAGGATTGTTTTTTGAACCATATTCTATGGTGTGGTATACTTTTTGTCAGTAAGACAAGGTTCTTACAAGAGAGGAGTCCATCATGATTTCAGTATGTATGGCCACATATAATGGCGAAAAGTATTTAAAGGATCAGTTAGACTCGATTTTAAAGCAGATTCAAAGTAGTGATGAATTGATCATTTCGGATGATGGTTCAAATGATTCTACAAGATATATTATTCAGGAATATCAAAAGCGCTATGCCAATATTATTTTAGTGGATGGTCCTAAGTGTGGTGTTCAAAAGAATTTTGAGCATGCCTTAAAACAAGCCAATGGAGATATTCTGTTTTTAAGTGATCAGGATGATGTTTGGAAGGATGGAAAGGTTAAAAGAGTATTGAGGGAGTTTGAAGATCCTCAAACTTTATGTGTTGTGCATGATTGTGAAATTGTCGATGCGAATTTAAATAGCACAAATGAAACTTTCTTTGGCCTTAAACACGGAAAGCCAGGGCTTATCGCAAATCTATATAAGAATGCCTTTATTGGCTGTGGCATGGCCTTTCGTAAATGTGTTTTTGAAAAAAGTTATCCATTTCCAGACCACATCGAAATGCATGATTGGTGGATTGGACTCGTTGCCTCATGTATGGGAAAGACAGTTTTTATTCATGATTCGTATTTATTGTATCGAAGGCATGGAGATAATACGTCTTCGCTTGAGCATTATCCATTAAAAAAAATGATTTCAAATCGTTTATATTTTATCCAACAATTACGTTTAAGAAAGAAACAGGTGGGATGGCATGTATAGGATAGGTTCGTGTACCGTGATATATGATCCGGATGAAAGTGTCATTTCAAATATTGAAAGCTATTCAAAATATATGGACTTGTGTGTAGTGGTGGATAATTCGCCAGAAAAAAATGCGGTTTCTACATATTTTGAATCAAATTCTTCTTATATCTATATAAATATGCATGGAAATCAAGGAATTGCCGCTGCCATTAATGCAGGTATTGCCTATTTAGATTTGAAGAATATAGAGATTGTCTTGACAATGGATCAGGATAGTGTGTTTCCTACAGATAAATATTCTGAAATTATTTGTTTGATTGAAAAATATATGGATACGTATTCTTTGATTGGTTTAAATGTGAATGAAGTGGATAAAAGTCAAGAAATTGTGGAAGTACCATATTGGATCACTTCGGGTAATTTTGTGAAAATTTCTGATTTTAATCGAGTTGGAAAAATGAATGAAGATCTGTTTATTGATTATGTTGATTTTGAATTGGGATACCGATTTAAGAAAGAAAATTTAAAAATAGGATACTTAAGTGGATATTGTATTTCACATACGATTGGAAATCCCATTGAGATTCATTTTTTAGGCAAAACCTTTCATGCGTTGAATCATTCGCCTATGCGTTATTATTATCGCTATCGCAATGCGTATTATTTATATCACTATGTAGATAGAGAATTCTTTAAAAAAGAGTATCATAGGGAGATGGTTTCAAGCTTGATTAAGCTGTTTATTTTTGAAAGGCAGCGAAAAGAGAAGTTGAAAATGATTCGTAAAGGAATAAAAGATGCGAAAAATAAGCGTCTAGGAAAACTTTGATTACGATAAAGGATATGTTATACTTTTATGCATAGGAAAGTTTCCTATGTATGTATTGGATATAAAGTCGTTTTGACTTTTAGATAACTGGGGATAGTTAAAAGGCCGAACAAACTTAATAAAAGGGAGTCAATTATGTTAGTCACAATCATAGGTGTGGTTCATTCTTTGCGTATGGAATTTGTCAAGGAATATTATGCTTCTAGGGGGTATGAAGTAGAAAATATTACGATAGAGCCAGATTCTGTGCAGTCGTTTTTTAATCAGTTGAGCGTTTCAAAAAAGATTCGTAAAAGTGTTGCGCAGATGAATCCAGATATTGTGTATTGTGAAGCTGTATTTGACTTGTTGATAAAAGAACTTGGAGTATTAAAAAAGAAAAATAATAATATAAAGTTAATTTTTGATGTGGATAGCTATTCAACATCTTTACATCAAAAACATTTAAATCAGGCGGATACATTGTTTTGTAGCTGTGAATCGTATAGGGGGTACATTCATGGTGCATACGTATTGTATCCTACAAATGGCCAGAATTGTCTGGTTTCTAGTCCTGAATTAAAAGCGGATGAATTGTCTTTTTGTGTGATGCACCAAAAAAACTTAGATATGAATTTTGTGGTGACATTTTTAAGGGAGTGTTCTACCAAAAGAAAGTGTGTGTTACACATTTTAGGAAATTGGAAACAAAAAGAGTCGTTCATTCAAAATGTATTAAATGTAGGTGTCAATGTTGTTGATCATAAAGAACTTACAAGTCAGTCAAGCAGGCAAGAGTTTTTTGATCAATGTCATTATGGCTTGAATCTTAGAAATAGTAATAAAATCGATTTTGAATGTCTTGAATATATGTGTGGGCAGCTTCCAATCATCAATTCTGTAAAGGCAGATTTAGAAAGTCTTTGTGAGCTGTGGGATATTGGCATGAATATAAATGATAAAAATTATAAAGTGATTGCGAAGCATGTTTGTGAAGAAACATTAGTTGAGCAATTTGAAAAGCGTAAACATATTCGTAATTTGTATAACACGTATTTCACAAGGAAGAAGTTCTTTGAAGTACTTGAAGAAGGAGGAAATGTATGAGTCGATATGAAGATGATGAAAAGAAGTCAATAGGATTTATGATATTTGCGATTCTGCTGTCGATTATTCTTGTAGTCTTTACGGCATTCTTGATGTTTCAAGTATTTAGATTGCAGGTTTTACCCGAAAATATATTGTTCCCAATTCTTCTTGCGCTTTTGTTGTTCACAATTATTTTAGTCTTGTTGATCAATTTCTGGTCGCATGGAATATTCTCAAAAATTATCTTTTCACTTTTAGTGATTGCGGTGAGTGCTACGTATGGCTTGGGTAATTATTATTTGTATTCGACAAATAAAACGTTGCAGACGGTTACTACACAGGCCAAACAAGCAAAGAATACGGTTTCGGTTGTTACGTTAAGTTCTAGCTCTATTGAAGATGCGAAGGATTTAGAGGGTGCAAAGCTTGGCGTTTTAAAGAGTATTGGTAAAGAGAGTACGCAAAAGTCGTTGAAAGACTTAAATAAACAGGGAATAACATATACAAAGAAAAAGTATGATAATATGCCTAGCTTATTGAAGGCTTTGTATAATGACAAGGTGGATGCGATCGTATTAAATGAAGCCTATCGTTCGAATGTCTGTGATATGGAGGATTACTTGAATTTCAATAATGAGACAAGAGTTGTTCATAAAACGGTATATTATACAGATGAAAACAGCTCCTCTTTAGCTGTATCGGATATTACGTCAAAGCCATTTAATATTTTAATTAGTGGAAATGATTCCTTTGGCTCTTTGGATGAAAATTCAAGATCGGATGTGGATATGCTTGTGACAATCAATCCTGTTACTTCAACTATATTACTAACGAGTATTCCGCGTGATGCCTTTGTGAGTGAGGTATGTGATGATTATGCATGTAACTATGGTGCGCAGGATAAATTAACGCATACAGGTATTTATGGGGTAGATACTACAAAGGATACAATTGAAAATTTATTGGATATTGATATTAACTATGTATATCGTGTGAACTTTACAAGTATGATCAATATTGTGGATGCCTTAGGCGGTGTGGATGTTACAGTTGATAAAGGAATGGCTGTAAGTAAGTTCTATACAAATAGTACGTTAAAGGGTGTACACGAAGGAAAGAACCACTTAGATGGTAAGCGTGCTTTAGCATATTCAAGAGAAAGAAAAGCGTATCTAGATGGAGATGTGCAGCGTGCTCGTAATCAGCAGCAGGTATTGCAGGCTATGTTTAAAAAGGCAACTTCACCAGAGATTATTAAAAACTATACAAGCTTATTAAATGCGTTGATTGATGCGTTTGATACAAATATGACGACAAGTGAAATCACTTCTTTTATCAAATATCAAATTCAGGCTCGTCCAAGCTGGAAATTTGAGCAATTTGTTTTAAAGGGCGATAGTGCATTAAGAGTGAGTCCAGAAATTGGAAGTGAAGTCAGTGTTGTTCTATTGTATGATTCTTATATCAATACTGCGCATGAAAAGATTCAGGCTGTATTGGATGGAAAATCAAGTGATACAGTTGAAGCAGATGAGGATGTTCCAGCAGGAACGTTATCCGAAGAAGAGATTGAAGCACAGATTCAATATGGTATTATGACTGAGCCGCCTGTGGACGAAGAGGGCTCTGATATTTATTATGGAAATTAATGGTGGTAGTATAACTATCACCATTTTGTTTCAAGATATAATTGTGATAAAATACAAGAGTTTGATAACAGAGGTACACTATGGATAAACAAAATGCGATTGAAGTACGTAATATGTCAAAAAGATTTAAGGTGGATTATGACAAGGCGCGTACTTTAAAAGATAAATTATTATTTTGGAAAACAAGTCATGTTGAAATTCATGAGGTGTTAAAGAATATTAATATGGATATCAAAAAAGGTGAAACTGTTGCCTTGATTGGTACGAATGGTTCCGGAAAGTCAACTTTATTGAAGTTGATGACCAAAATTATATTTCCGAATGAAGGTACAATTGAAACGAATGGAAAGCTAACATCCTTACTTGAGCTTGGAGCTGGCTTTCATCAGGATTTTACGGGTAGAGAAAACATTTATTTTAATGCATCCATTTTTGGCTTAACAAGAAAAGAAATTGATGCACGTATGCAGGATATTATTGACTTTAGTGAATTGGGAGAATTCATTGATCATCCTGTACGTACTTATTCTTCAGGTATGTATATGCGTTTAGCTTTTTCTGTTGCGATCAATGTAGATGCAGAAATCTTATTGATTGATGAGATTCTAGCTGTAGGTGACCAACATTTCCAAGAAAAGTGTTATCGTAAGCTAAAGGAATTAAAGGAATCGGATAAAACGATCGTCATTGTTACACACAGTTTGGATGTTGTAAAAGAGTTGTGTGATCGTGCCGTCTGGATCTATAAAGGAGAACTTCGCCTAGATGGAGATCCAATCTATGTCATTGATGAATATTTAAAACAAGTTGCGATTGATCATAAGGAAGAAAAGAAAAAGGCGATTGCCGAAGGAAAACACCACTTTAAAGGTGCTGTCTTTATTGATAAGCCAAAGGATTTTGTGAAGATTGATTCATCAAAGAAAAGTCTATATTGCGAAGGTTGGCAGATCAGTGATCACGAAGAAGATGTATTTAAATTGACATTGGATGGTGTTGAATTAGATGGTGTCCGTAGAAAAAATCGTCAGGATGTCTTTGATGCCTATCAAGAAGCATATGCGGGTGACATGGATCCGGATACAATTGGATGGGAAATTGATGTGGATCTAAGTCATGTACAATGTGGAAATCATAGACTTCAAGTTCAATGTTTGGAACCAAATGGTAATATATTAGCTGAAAAAAGCATTCAGATTATTATTGAGTAGCTAACTATATAAAATTCAAGTAATTTTTATGAAAAAGTTTGAAAATAT
>OLQU01001988.1_pt1 | contig 12401 bp, 12 predicted proteins | sample 1672271 | NCBI WGS metagenome assembly OLQU01 (sample SAMEA3136666, study PRJEB25190) | human gut metagenome | biome: human gut; feature: human-associated habitat; material: faeces | place: Austria | collected 2013 | reverse complement strand
GCTATCGGAGAGGTGCCCATCGGCTGTGTGATCGTATATCAGGATAAGATCATCGGGCGGGGATACAACCGGCGCACCATTGACAAGAACACTCTGTCCCATGCGGAACTGACGGCCATCCGGAAGGCCAGCAGGAAGATGGGGGACTGGCGGCTGGAGGGGTGCACGCTGTATGTGACTCTGGAGCCCTGCCAGATGTGTTCCGGCGCCATTGTCCAGTCCCGGATGGACCGGGTGGTGATCGGCTGCATGAACCCCAAAGCCGGCTGTGCAGGCTCCATCCTGAACCTGTTGCAGATGGAGGAGTTTAACCATCAGGTGGATATTACGACCGGAGTCCTGGGAGAGGAGTGCAGCCAGATGATGAAATCATTCTTCCGGGAACTGCGGGAGAAAAAAAGAAGGGATTGATCATGTCAATCCCTCATTTCTTTCTTCTTTTTTCGTGCGCTGCGCTTCGAACGAGACTTCACATACGTTACCTTGGCAGTTGACTCGGCCCAGGCACCCTTACGGCACCCGGAAGGTTCCGCTTAGTGCTGCTTCGTTCCCGACCTGACACGGTTCACGGATTTCCGTCGCGTAAGACCCAAGCCTCAATGCCACTTGTCAAGGGCAGCTCTGCAAAGCTGTGCCCTCTGCGCAATATCACCCCTGCTATAGCGGATTGCAGGTACAAGGTACCGCTAACACCCCGGCTGCACGAGACTTAATTTTAACGTGTTTTTTTAGAAATGTCAATGGATATGAAGGAGAAGCCATGAAAATTCTGCTGACAGCGATCAATGCAAAATACATTCACTCTAATCTGGCGGTATATGACCTGCAGGCTTATGCCAGGAAGGAACTTGCCGGGGAGAGCCCGGTGGAGATCAAGATCCGGGAATATACCATCAATCAGCAGCCGGATGAGATCCTGGGAAGTATTTATGAGGAACAGGCGGATGTGCTGTGCCTGTCCTGCTATATCTGGAATCTTCAGACAGTAGAGCTTCTGGTGCGGGACTTGTCCCGGATCCGGCCCGGGTTTCCCATCTGGCTGGGAGGGCCGGAGGTATCCTATGACAGCAGGGATGTGCTGAGACGGCTGCCTCAGGTGAAGGGCGTGATGAAGGGAGAGGGGGAAGAGACCTTCGCCTGCCTGTGCGGGCTGTGGGGGCAGGGAGATCCTTCCGATGAAGACCTGGCGGGTGTGGACGGGATCACTTTTCGCGGATCGGATGGACAGATCGTGGAGAATCCCTGGCGGGAGCCGATGGATCTGGATCAGGTGCCCTTTGTGTACCAGGACCTGGAGCGGTTTGAGAATAAGATCCTGTACTATGAGTCCAGCAGGGGCTGTCCCTTTTCCTGCAGCTACTGCCTGTCCTCAGTGGACAAGAAGCTGCGGTTTCGAAGTTTTTCTCTGGTGAAGAAGGAACTGCAGTTTTTCCTGGACCGGAAGGTTCCCCAGGTGAAGTTCGTGGACCGGACTTTCAACTGCGGACATGCCCATGCCCGGGAGATCTGGCAGTATATCCGGGATCATGACAACGGGGTGACGAATTTTCACTTTGAAGTATCGGCAGACCTTTTGACTGAGGAGGAACTGCAACTTCTGGGGACCATGCGGCCGGGGCTTGTCCAGCTGGAGATCGGCGTGCAGTCCACCAATCCCAGAACCATCCGGGAGATCCGGCGGACCATGGATCTTGAGAAGGTTGCCCGGGCGACAGAGCGGATCCGGCAGCAGGGGAACATTCATCAGCATCTGGATCTGATCGCAGGGCTTCCCTATGAAGACCTGGCAAGCTTCACCCGGTCTTTTGACCAGGTATACCGGATGAAGCCTCATCAGCTTCAGTTGGGTTTCCTGAAGGTGCTGAAGGGCTCCTGGATGAAGGAGCAGGAGGAGGCTTACGGTCTGGTCTGCAAATGGGAGCCGCCCTACGAGGTGCTGCGCACCCGGTGGCTGTCTTACGAAGACGTGCGTCTGCTCAAAGGCATCGAGGAGATGACGGAGGTTTACTACAACAGCAGGCAGTTTGAATATACCATGGAAGAACTTGAGCGGGAATTTGCCTCACCCTTCCGGATGTATGAAGCATTATGGGATTATTATAGGAAGAAACAGCTTGAGGAGCAGCAGCATCGAAGAAGCGCCCGTTATGAGATCCTGCTGGGATTCCTTGAAGAGCGGATTCCCGGGAAACAGGAATACTTCCGGGAACTTCTGGTCTACGACTATTATCTGCGGGAGAATGCCAAGAGCAGGCCGGGATTTGCCGGGGAGGAGACGGTTTCCGCAGGGGAAGCGAGAGCCTTCTATGAGAGGGAGGAAAAGGAACGGAACTTCCTGCCTGCCTATGAGGGATTTGACAAGAAGCAGCTGCGCAGGATGACCCACCTGGAGCGTTTTCCGCAACTGGGGAAGACGGTTCTCTTTGACTATCTGGAGAGGAGCCCCCTTACGGGAGAGGCCAGGACCTGTATCCTGGAAGGCAACCGAAAAGAGGAAAATATCACCGAAAAACTGGAGAATGCTTCTTGCAAAAACGGGATAAAGAGTATAGAATGAAGTGAAATGGGTCAAAGAAAGGGAATAAAATGGATTTTCATAACAGAAATACAAGACGTGTGATCGCGATCATCATCATGGTGGTCATCGTGGCGATGGTAGCCACCTCGGTTATACCCTATCTGATGGTCTAAAGGGAAACGGGAAGTGAGCAGGTAACATGGCTGACAGGATTCGAAAGAGAAGACAGCACCACGGACGGATGGCAAAAAAGAGGCGGAAAAGGGCGCAGGTCCTTTTTGGCCTTGTTTTGGCGTGTGCGGTTTTGGCGTTTGGGATCACCTATTTCACGCTGTATCGCTATGTGTCCAAATTTCCGCAGGATGTGGTCTGTGAGAATATCTATATTGGAACGATGAACGCCTCCGGCATGACCCGGGAGGAAGTGCTGAAAGGAATGGAAGCACATCTGAAAGAGGATCAGGCGAAGACCGTGACTCTAAAGGTGGGAAAAGAGAGCGCTGAGGCAACACTGGAGGAATTCGGGATCTACTACCGTGATATGGAGAAGACTGCAGACAAGGCAGTTTCCTACGGAAAAGACGGCGGGGTCTTCAGCAGATATCTGAAGCTGCGCAAGCTGAAGAAAGAAAAACTGGTACTGGATGAGAAGATCACGGTAAATGAAGAGAAAGGTGAGGCGATCCTGAAGGAGCGGGCTGTGCCCATTGCAGATCATGCCAAGGACGCAGCGATCAGCCGTACCGGGACCGGCTTCTCTATTGAGGCGGAACAGGAAGGGACCACGGTGGACGTGGCCAAGTCTCTGACAGCGCTGGAGGAATACCTGGACCAGGGCTGGAAGCATGATGATTTTACCCAGGAAATGGTACTGGTGAAAGAGGAGCCTAAGATCAAGGCGGCGGATCTGGAAACGATCCAGGATGAACTGGGATCCTTCTCCACAGACGCCGGCGGCGGCGAGCGGTGGAAGAATCTGGAGACCGGATCGAAGAAGCTTAACGGGACTATCCTGATGCCGGGAGAAGAGGCCTCCGTTCATGACCTGACCGCACCTTATGATGAGGAACACGGCTATGTACCGGCAGGAGCCTATGAGAACGGACAGGTAGTGGAGAGCTACGGCGGCGGGATCTGCCAGGTGTCCACCACCTTATACAACGCGCTTCTTTATGCGGAGCTGGAGATCGTAGAGCGTTATCCTCACTCTATGCTGGTCAATTATGTGGATCCTTCCCGGGATGCGGCCATCGCCGGGGACACCAAGGATCTGAAATTCAAGAATAATCTGGATACGCCTATTTATATTGAGGGCGGTATTGACGATTCCAACCAGCTGTATTTTGCCGTCTACGGGAAGGAGACCCGGGACGCCAACCGCAGCGTGGACTATGTGAGCGAGACTCTGGCAGAGGAAGAATATGACGTAAGATATGAAGAAAATCCGGGGGCGGCCCTGGGCTCCATGTCTTACTCGGGAAGTCCCCATGTGGGGAAATCTGCAAGGCTGTGGAAAGTGGTTTCAGTAGACGGGAAGGAAGTAGAGCGGGAGAAGGTGAACGAGAGCCATTACAGCAAATCTGACCAGGTAGTCAAAGTTGGAACGAAATCGGATAATGCAAATGCAGCGGCGGCGGTAAGGGCTGCCATCGCCACTCAGGATTATTCCAAGATCATGGCGGCGATCAGCCAGGCCGGAGGGGCGTAAAGAAAAGGGAGACAGTTTAATGGGAGACAGTGTATTATCGCAGGAGATAGCGATTGGATACGGAACAACAGAAAAAAGCGGACTTTATGCGGTGGTGACGGCGGTGAACGCCGTCATGGCCGCAGGGGCCAAAAGTGTAGGGGCCCGAGTGCGCATAGAATGCCCGGAAGGGACAGAGAAGGCACGGATCTATGGGATGATGAAACCGATCCGTGCCTTTTGTCGTGGAGAAGGGATTACTCTTATAGAAGACGGGATCCGGATCAGCCCGGCGGTGTCACGCGCTGTGACGGTGGCCGCTGCGGCGGGGGTGAAGGAGAGAGACAAGGAAGTGAAAGAGCCTGGTCCGGGGCAGGATATCCTGCTTACCAGCTGGGTGGGCCTTGGCGGAACGGTGCAGGCTCTGTGGGAGCGCCGGGAGGAGTTGGAGAAACGGTTTCCCCCGGGATTCCTAAGACAGGCAGGGGAGATGGAAGCCGGCCTTTTTGCCGGGAGAGAGGCGGCCCTTGCCTGGGAGCGGGGCGCAAGTTACGTACAGGCAGTAGGCGAGGGCGGCGTTAAGGCGGTGCTCTGGGAGATGGCCAAAGTTCTGGAATGCGGAGTGGATGTGGATCTGAAAGCGCTGCCCATCCGTCAGGAGACGGTGGAGATCTGCGAGTATCTGGGGCTGAATCCCTATCAGCTTTCTTCCACCGGCAGTCTGCTGATCACAGCCCCGGAGGGAGAAGCGCTGGCCGGGAAATTGGCGGCGGCGGGGATCCCGGCGGCAGTGGTAGGGCGCCTTACAGATAATAATGACAAGATCCTGCGAAGCGGCGAAGAGGTGCAGTACCTGGATCGCCCTGCGCCGGACGAGATCCGGAAGATCTATACATAAGCGGAGGAAAAGACATGTTGAATATTGTGTTACATGAGCCGGAGATCCCGGCCAACACCGGAAATATCGGACGGACCTGCGTGGCCACCGGGACGCGCCTGCACCTGATCGAACCCCTGGGATTCCGGTTAAATGAGAAGAACCTGAAGCGGGCGGGGATGGATTACTGGGAAGACCTGGATGTGAGGACCTATATTGATTACCAGGACTTCCTGGAGAAAAATCCGGGAGCAAAGATCTATATGGCCACTACCAAGGCGGAGAGAGCGTACACAGAAGTCTCCTACGAACCGGACTGCTATATCATGTTCGGGAAGGAGAGCGCGGGGATCCCGGAAGAGATCCTGGTGGACCACCGTAAGACCTGTATCCGGATTCCCATGGCAGGCGGGATCCGTTCCCTGAACCTGGCGAATTCCGTGGCAGTGGTGCTGTATGAAGCACTGCGCCAGAATCAGTTCCCGGGAATGGAACTCTCAGGACATCTTCATCATCTGAAATGGTAAATTGCAAGAAATCTTGCAGAATTGTATGTAGGAAATCCCGGATATTGGGCGAAAAAATAATAAATTAATGGACTTATTGTTAAAATTATATTATAATTTTAAGAACAAGACTAAAAAAGGAGAAAAAGAGAGGTGGTGAACAAATGGTAGAAGAAACCATTAAAACCATCAGGGAGGCGGAGAAAGAAGCTGGGGAATTGGTGAAAAAAGCCGATGAAACTTGCACCGAAATCCTTGAGAACGCTGCCGCCGAGGCGAAGACGATAAAAGAGACATCGTCCTCGGACGCAAAGGCAAAAGCGCAGGCTGATCTCAGTCAGGCGAAGGAAGCTGCGGAAAAGTCGGCGAAAGAAGCTTTGGAACAAGTAGAAGCAGAAATCGCGTCGTTACGGCAGTCCGCCCTTGCGAAGGAAGAGGAGGCAGTGAATTCCGTCATAGCAGAGTTGATCTGATGTGACCGGGATAGTATGAAATCTGAGAGAAAAGGAGGGATAGGGATATGTCAGTATTGCAGATGCAAAGAATAAGTATCTGCGCGCTAAAAAAAGACAGGAAAGCAATTCTGGAAAAGATCCAGACCATGGGGATCATGGAGATGAACCAGATCGTCGATGAAGAAGACGGCTTTGAGAAGATGGATACGCTGGAAGCGAGACAGAGCTTTGAGAAGAAGGCCAATCTTCTGGATACGGCGCTGACAATTCTGAATACTTACGCCCCGGAGAAGCAATCCATGTTGTCCAGCCTGGAAGGCAAGAAACTGGTTGACCAGGAGAAATTCGCCAAAGTGGCTGCGGCCAGGGAAAGTACCCTGGAAAAAGCCAGCGCCCTGGTAGGATGGGACAAGGAGATCGCTGAGAGCCGGGCCGGCATTCAGAAGCTGGAGAACCAGATCGAGTCGCTGACTCCATGGTTAGGCCTGGATGTGCCGATGGACTGTGAAGGAACCGGCAGAACGGCAATGCTGCTTGGGACCATGCCCGGGGAAGTGACTCTGGAGTCCATTTATCAGTTGATCGCGGAGCGCTGTCCCGAGACCGAGGCCCTGGATGTACAGATCATCCTGAAGGATAAGGATGCGGCCTATGTGGTGGTTATCTGTATGAAGGAAGAAGCGCTGGCGGTAGAAGATGCCCTGCGGACCGGCGGATTTGCCCGGCCGTCCCAGACGGTGGACGAGATCCCCGCGGTGAAGAAGGAACAGCTGGAAGCCCAGATTGAAGAGCTGAACCAGCATATGGAAGCGATCTCAGAGAAGATCAAAGCCTGCGAGGACAGCAGAGAAGAGTTGAAAATGGTGGGAGACTATTTCCGGATGCGGACTAAGAAGTACGAAGTGCTGGGGACCCTTCCTCAGTCCGAGAGAACCTTCGTACTCAGTGGTTATGTGCCGGCAAAGGCGTCTGCAGCCGTGGAGAAAGCCATTGGAGAGAAGTTTGACTGTGTTGTGGATGTGGAAGACCTGAAGGAGGATGAGGAACCTCCGGTGCTTCTGAAGAATAACGCATTTGCATCCAGTGTGGAAGGCGTCCTTGAGGCATATGGAATGCCCTGTAAAGGCGAAGTTGACCCAACGGCGATCATGTCGTTCTTCTATGTATTTTTCTTTGGAATGATGCTTTCGGATGCCGCTTACGGCGCGATCGTGGCGATTGCCTGTTTCATAGTGCTCAAGAAGTTCCCGCGGATGGACAAGGGAATGCACAAGACGATCAAGCTGTTCATGTTCTGCGGTGTTTCCACTATTGTATGGGGTGTCCTGTTTGGAGGATATTTTGGCGACGTAGTCGATGTGGTGACAAGGACATTCTTTGGAGAACAGATCACGGTGCCCGCACTTTGGTTCGCGCCACTTAACGATCCTATGAAACTTCTGGTATATTCCATGTTGTTTGGATTGATCCATCTGTTTGTAGGACTGGGGATCAAAGGGTACATGCTGATCAGAGACGGGAAGATCCTGGATTTCTTCTGTGATGTAGTCCTGTGGTATCTGTTCCTGATCGGCCTGATCATGATGCTGCTTCCGTCTGATCTGTTTGCGTCTATCGCACAGATGGAGATCGTATTCCCGCCGGTGCTGAACACCGTGTCGAAGGGGCTGGCCATCGCCGGCGCTGTGGGAATCCTTCTGATGTCCGGACGGGACAACAAAAATCCGGTGCTGCGGATCGCGCTTGGCGCTTATGATCTCTACAACATTACCGGATGGCTCAGCGACGTGCTTTCTTATTCGCGTCTGCTGGCCCTGGGACTGGCGACGGGCGTTATCGCTTCCGTTGTCAATCAGATGGGAAGCATGCTGGGCAAGAGCATCGCGGGAGCAATCCTGTTTATCGTGGTATTTGTGATCGGACACGCAATGAACATGGCGATCAACCTGTTGGGCGCGTACGTGCATACAAACCGTCTTCAGTATGTAGAGTTCTTTGGAAAATTCTATGAAGGCGGCGGAAGATCATTTGAACCATTTGAAACGAATACAAAATATGTAGATATTAAGGAGGAAAATTTATAATGGGTATTATCGAGAATTTAGGACTGGTTTATGCATTACTTGGAGCGGCACTGGCAGTTATCCTGGCGGGCATGGGTTCCGCTCACGGTGTTGGTATCGCCGGACAGGCGGCATCAGGCGTTGTTACGGAAGATCCTTCCAAATTCGCGAAGGTTCTGATCATCCAGCTTCTGCCTGGTACACAGGGAATCTACGGACTGCTGGTTGCATTTATCACTCTTTCCAAGATTGGTCTTCTGGGCGGATCCCCGGCTGATCTGGATGTCCGGACCGGTCTTCTGATCCTGGTAGCATGCCTGCCGGTTGCCATCGTGGGCCTGGTATCTGCGAAACATCAGGGAAGAACAGCCGTAGCGGCGATCGGTATTGTTGCGAAGAAACCGGATCAGTTTGGTAAAGCCATGCTGTTCCCGGCGATGGTTGAGACCTACGCGATCCTTTCTCTTCTGATCTCTATCCTTGGTGTTACTGCGATTCAGGTTTAGAAATGAGAAAATAAAGGAGTGCGAAGGCTTATGACTGGATTAGAGAAGATGAAAAGCCAGATCCTGGATGAAGCGGGAAAAGCGGCTGACGTAAAAGTTGCCGAAGCAAAAGCGCAGGCTGAAGAGCTGATCCAGGCGGCCCGGACAGAGGCCGCGAGGGAAGCGGAAAGCATCTCCCGGAAATCAGAGGCAGAAGTTGCCAATTACAAGGAGCGGGCCGCATCATCGATGGATCTGCAGAAGCGTTCCAGGATCCTGGAAGCAAAGCAGGCGGTGATCGCGGAAGTTCTGGATAAGGCATATGAAAAAGTTTCAACCATGGAGAAGGACGAGTATTTTTCCATGCTGCTGAAGCTGGTCGGGAAATATGCGCTGGCGCAGGACGGAGAGATCTGTTTTTCTGCGAAGGACCTGGAGAGACTGCCTTCCGGATTTGAGGAGCAGGCCGGGGAGATTGCCGCCGGAAAAGGCGGAAGTCTGAAAGTGTCCCGGGAAACCAGGGATATCCCCAACGGTTTTGTCCTGGTCTATGGAGGCGTCGAAGAGAATTGTACGCTGAAAGCGATGTTTGAAGCAAAACGAGATGAGCTGGCTGATAAGGTAAATCATTTAATATTTTCGCAGGCGTAACCAGATAGGAGGAGTAAAATGGCTGAACAATATACCTATGCGGTTGCGCGGATACGTGCCCTGGAGGTGGCGCTGTTTTCCAACAGCACCATCGATCAGCTGATCGCTTGCCAGAATTATAAGCAGTGTCTGCAGTTTCTGGAGGAAAAAGGCTGGGGCGACAGTGAGACCAGCGGTGACGCGGAAGCAATGCTGACCAGAGAAGAGGAGAAGATCTGGGAACTGGTAAGAGAGTTGTCTGTAGATATGGAGAATTTTGACGTACTTTCTTACTCCAAGCTTTTCCACAATCTGAAGGCGGCGATCAAAGAGGTGTGTACGGAAGACGGCGGGCGGCATATCTACTATGAAGATGTCTCGATTCCCGGGGAAGCCATGAAGGAAATCGTGAAAGAAAAAGATTTCGCCAGTCTGCCGGAGAATATGCGGGAAGCGGCCCAGGAAGCCTACGACTCGCTGCTGCACACCGGAGACGGACAGCTGTGCGACTGTATCATCGACCGGGCGGCGCTTGATGCCATCTATCAGGCAGGAAAGTCCGCAAAAGCAGAGATCATCCGGGATTACGCAGAGTCTACCGTGGCTGTGGCGGATATCAAGATCGCCGTACGTTCACAGAAGACCGCGAAATCAGCGGAGTTCATGCGGCGGGCAATGGCTGAGTGTGACAGCATTGATGTGGAGCGCCTGTCCAGAGCGGCTCTTGCCGGGACGGACGCCCTCAGGGAATACCTGATGGGAACGACCTACGCAGGAGGAGCGGAGGCGCTGGCGGAGTCACCGTCCGCGTTTGAACGCTGGTGCGACAACCGTATTATTGAGACGATCAGTCCTCAAAAATATAACGCATTTACCATAGGTCCTGTGATCGCCTATGTAATTGCGAGACAGAATGAGATCAAGACGGTACGGATCATACTTTCCGGAAAACAGAACGATCTGCCGGAAGAGTCGATCCGGGAAAGGGTAAGGGAGATGTATGTATAAGATAGCAGTGTTGGGCGATTATGACAGTATCTATGGCTTCGCCGCGCTGGGTCTGGATACATTTCCTGTGACAGCCCAGGAGGAAGCCGGAGAAAGATTACATCAGCTTGCGGCTGAAGGATATGGGATCATCTATATCACGGAGGCGCTGGCGGCGGAATTAAAGCATGAGATGACAAGATATCAGGGACAGATCCTTCCCGCCATCATCCAGATCCCGGGCGTATCCGGGAACACCGGAGACGGCGTGCAGGGCGTGAAGAAATCGGTGGAACAGGCGGTTGGTTCCGATATCCTGTTCAGTAACTAGGAAAGGAAAGTAGAGGTGATTCGTCCATTATGAGTAGTATAGGTACGATAAAAAAAGTAGCGGGACCGCTGGTCATCGCCTCCGGAATGCGGGACGCGAACATGTCCGACGTTGTACGTGTAAGTAAGCAGCGTCTGATCGGAGAGATCATCGAGATGCACGGGGACGAGGCGTCCATCCAGGTATACGAGGAGACCTCGGGACTGGGCCCCGGCGAGCCGGTAGAATCTACCGGGGCGCCTATGTCGGTAGAGCTTGGGCCTGGCCTGATCTCCAGCATTTACGACGGGATCCAGCGCCCCCTTGACGATATTATGGAGATCTCAGGAAATAACCTGCAGCGGGGTGTTGAAGTAGCCGCCCTGAAGCGGGATAAGAAGTGGGACTTTGTTCCGGTGGCGAAGGTCGGCGACGAAGTGGAAGCCGGCGACGTGCTGGGAACTGTCCAGGAAACTGAGATCGTACAGCAGAAGATCATGGTTCCCTACGGAGTGGAAGGAAAAGTGAAAGAGATCGCTTCCGGCGAGCACACCGTGGAAGACGTGATCGCTGTGATCGAGACCAAAGACGGCGACAAAGAGCTGACCATGGTACAGAAGTGGCCGGTAAGACGGGGACGGCCCTATGTAAAGAAGCTGCCCCTGGATGTGCCGCTGGTAACCGGACAGCGAGTAGTCGATACTTTCTTCCCCATCGCCAAGGGCGGTGTGGCGGCAGTTCCCGGGCCTTTCGGAAGCGGCAAGACCGTAATCCAGCATCAGCTGGCGAAATGGGCGGAGGCTGACATCGTTGTATACATCGGATGCGGCGAGCGTGGAAATGAGATGACCGACGTTCTGAACGAGTTCCCGGAGCTGAAAGACCCCAAGACCGGGCGTTCTCTGATGGAGCGGACGGTGCTGATCGCCAATACGTCGGATATGCCGTTTGCAGCCCGTGAGGCTTCTATTTATACAGGAATTACTATCGCGGAGTATTTCCGTGACATGGGTTACTCGGTAGCCCTGATGGCAGACTCTACCTCCCGTTGGGCAGAAGCCCTTCGTGAGATGTCCGGACGTCTGGAAGAGATGCCTGGTGAGGAAGGTTACCCGGCATACTTAGGATCCCGTCTGGCAGAGTTCTATGAGAGAGCCGGACATGTGATCTCTCTTGGCAAAGACGGAAGAGAAGGTTCCCTGTCTGTAATCGGAGCCGTGTCTCCTCCGGGTGGTGATACATCTGAGCCGGTATCCCAGGCAACCCTTCGTATCGTGAAGGTATTCTGGGGACTGGATTCCAACCTGGCGTACAAGAGACATTTCCCGGCCATCAACTGGCTGACCAGCTACTCTCTGTATCTGGACAATGTAAGCGGATGGTTCAACAAGGAAGTGGCTCCGGACTGGATGGAAGACCGGCAGAAGATGATGAGCCTTCTGCAGGACGAGGCGGAACTGGAAGAGATCGTGCAGATGGTTGGTATGGACGCCCTGTCGCCGGCAGACCGGCTGAAGATGGAGGCTGCCAGATCCATCCGTGAGGACTTCCTGCATCAGAACTCCTTCCATGAAGTGGATACCTACACGCCGCTTCGCAAACAGTATCTGATGATGAAACTGGTGCTGGCCTTCTATGAGAAAGCGCAGGAAGCCTTAAGCGGCGGCGCGTCTATGCGGGCGCTTCTTGGAATGGAAGTCAGAGAGCGGATCGGCCGTTATAAATACACCACGGTAGACCAGATCGAGACGGAGTTTGAGAAGATCATGAATGAACTTGACGCGGAAATCGCGGGCGCGTTCGGAAAGGAGGACTTCTAATGCCAAAGGAATATAGAACCATACAGGAAGTTGCCGGACCGCTGATGATGGTAAAAGGAGTCG
>OLQU01001987.1_pt1 | contig 12402 bp, 9 predicted proteins | sample 1672271 | NCBI WGS metagenome assembly OLQU01 (sample SAMEA3136666, study PRJEB25190) | human gut metagenome | biome: human gut; feature: human-associated habitat; material: faeces | place: Austria | collected 2013 | reverse complement strand
CGCCGGCGAGTGAGTAATACACATTGTCCAAATGCGTCCCTCCTAAAGAACTTTTAACACATTAAATAGCAAAATTACATTCGGGAATTCTATAACACTTCATATCTTAAAAATGTCAATAGCACATAATTACAATCTAGCATAATTTCACAACAAAAATGTCCACCCCAGCACAATTTTGTGCATATCATAACACAAAAAATGAAAGAGCAATCCAAAATTAGTCCATTTTACACAGAGCATCGATATGATATTATAATCCCATCAAAAAGCTATAGAACATAGCAAATAAAAATGATACGGGAGGTTTTTTCATGAAGAGAAAAGTAGCAATGGCAATGGTAGCAGCAATGGCAGTTGGTTCACTTGCAGTTCCGGTAATGGCAGAAGACGGAGCAGCTGGCGGAAAGATCGGTATTTCAATGCCTACACAGTCTCTGGAGCGTTGGAATCGTGATGGTTCCTATCTGCAGAAACAGTTCGAAGATGCTGGATACGAAGTAGAGCTTACATACTCTGACAACGAGACAGACCGTCAGGTAAACGATATTCAGAACCTGATTTCCGACGGAGTTAACCTGTTAGTTGTAGCAGCTATCGATGGCGAGGCTCTTAATACAGTTATGGATGAAGCAGCAGATGCAGGAATCCCGGTTATTTCCTATGACCGTCTGATCAAGTCCGACGCTGTTTCCTATTATATTTCTTTTGATAACTACACAGTAGGTACCCTTCAGGGACAGTACGTAGTAGATTCTCTGGATCTGGACAATGCTGGAGACAAGACATACAATATCGAGTTTACAGCTGGTGATCCTGCTGATAACAATGCCGGATACTTCTTCAATGGAGCATTTGATGTATTAAAACCATACATTGATGCAGGAACCTTAAATGTAGTTTCCGGACAGACTGATTTTGATTCTGTTGCAACACCTGCATGGGATACCCAGACAGCACTTGAAAGAATGCAGAATATTCTGGCATCCTACTATGCAGACGGAACACAGCTTGACGTAGCTCTTTGCTCCAACGACTCCACAGCACTTGGTGTAACACAGGCAATCGAGTCTGACTATGCTGGTGATAACACTGTTCTGATCACAGGACAGGATGGTGACGAAGCAAACCTTGCAAACATCGTTGACGGAAAACAGTCCATGACAGTTTACAAAGCAGTTGCTAATGAAGCAGTCGTAACACTTGACCTTGCAAAAGCAATGCTGGCTGGTGATACAGTTGATGAGTCCCTGATTGAAAAATCTGGTTGGGATTTCGAGTGTGCATATGATACAGAGTCCTATGAGACATCTGAGGGAAATAAATGCCCATCCTTCCTTCTGGTTCCTACAGTTGTAACAAAAGACAACCTTCAGGAAGCACTGGTTGACCCAGGATATTACACAATGGATGATGACGGATATCTTCATCCGGCAAACTAATGAAGACTGAACGAAAACGTCATACAAATCAAAAATAAAGTTTTAAATGTGGGCGGGGTGAAAAGCCCCGCCTGCTTTATGGGAAAGGGGGCGCCATTTTGGCTGACAATATTTTAGTAATGGAACACATTACGAAGGAATTCCCCGGTGTCAAAGCTTTGGATAACGTTAACCTTGAAGTTCAGCGTGGCGAGATTCATGCGCTGATCGGTGAGAACGGTGCGGGAAAGTCCACATTGATGAACGTATTAAGTGGTCAGTATCCATACGGCAGCTATACTGGAACGGTTACCTACGAGGGTGAAGAGTGTAAGTTTAAAAAGCTTAATGACAGCGAGGCAAAAGGTATCGTTATTATTCACCAGGAGCTTGCATTGATCCCACTGCTTTCCATCGGTGAAAACATGTTTCTCGGAAACGAGATCAAAAATAAAAGAGGAGCCATCGACTGGGATAAAACATACAGCGAGGCTGAGAAACACATGGCCCAGGTAGGTCTTCATGAATCTGCCCAGACCCTGATCAAAGATATCGGAACCGGCAAACAGCAGCTGGTAGAAATTGCGAAAGCTTTTTCAAAAGATGTTAAACTGCTCATCCTGGATGAGCCGACTTCATCCCTGAATGATGAAGATGCAAAGATGCTTCTGGACCTGCTTATGGAATTTAAAAAACAGGGACTGACATCTATTATTATCACACACAAACTGAATGAGATCATTTACTGTGCAGACCGTTGTACCATTCTTCGAGACGGAAGCACAATCGAGACACTTACAAAAGGCGTGGATGACTTAAGCGAGGACAGGATCATCAAAGGAATGGTTGGACGTCCTATGGAAGATCGTTATCCGAAACGTGAGCACAATGTAAGTAAAGAAGTGATGCTGGAGGTAAAGAACTGGACGGTTCATCATCCTCTGTATCCGGAAAAAATAGTAGACGACAATATTTCCTTTAAAGTACATAAAGGTGAGGTTGTTGGTTTCTCAGGACTGCAGGGTGCAGGCCGTACAGAGCTGGCAATGTCCATCTTCGGTAAGAGCTATGGAAGTGCAATTTCCGGAGAATTGTACATAAAGGGTGAAAAAGTAGATTTGAAAGATCCTCGTGCAGCCATCCAGCATGGTCTTGCATATGTAACTGAGGACCGTAAGACAAACGGACTGATCCTTGATGAGTCCATTCGTTTCAATACAACTCTTGCCCGTCTAAACAAAGTCTGTGATAATGGAATTATCAACACGGACCTTGAGGTACAGCTGGCGGAGCAGATGACAAAAGAAATGGGAACGAAAACACCTTCCAATGAACAGCGTATTGGTAACCTGTCTGGTGGTAACCAGCAGAAAGCCCTTCTTGGAAAGTGGATGTTCACAGAACCAGATATTTTGATTCTGGATGAGCCTACCCGTGGTATCGACGTAGGTGCAAAATATGATATTTACTGTCTGATCAATCAGATGGTGGAACAGGGAAAATCTGTAATCATGATTTCCTCTGAAATGCCTGAAATCCTTGGTATGTGCGACCGGGTTTACATTATGAATGAAGGCAAGATGGCCGGTGAGCTGGATGCGAAAGAAGCAACCCAGGAAGGCATCATGGCACATATCATGCAGAATCAGAAGAAATAATGAAAGGGGAAAACACTATGAATTCCAAAATCAAGGATTTTTTAAGAAAATATACGATGGTTATTGCACTTGTAATCGTATTTATCCTGTTCTGTGCTCTGACTGATGGACGACTTCTTTTCGCACAGAACATGTCAAACCTTATGCTCCAGAACGGATACGTACTGGTTCTTGCATGTGGTATGTTACTCTGTATCTTAACTGGTGGTAACATCGATCTTTCTGTTGGATCTGTTATCTGCTTCGTTGGTGGTGTTGCAGCTGTCCTGATCGGCAGCAAGGGCTTCAATCCATTTATCACCATTCTCCTTTGCCTGGTAATCGGCCTTCTGGTTGGTGTATGGCAGGGCTACTGGATTGGTTATAAGAGAATTCCTCCATTTATCACAACACTTGCCGGCATGTTCATTTTCCGTGGATTTGGACGTCTGGTACTGGATAATAAGACAGTATCTATCCAGAACAAATCTTTCCTGAATGTATTTACATCCTACATTAACATTCCGGGACTTGATGATGGAAAGAAATATTCTGCACTGATCGTTGGTGTTCTGATCGCATGCTATATTATTTTCTCTACCATGCGTTCCAGAGCAAACAAAGCGAAAAAAGGTTATCGCCAGAATACAGCAGCTTCTGATTACAGCAGAGCAGCCGTGATTGCAGTTGTTATTCTGTGGTATTGCTACAAATTATATCAGTATAAAGGTATTTCCGTAATGCTTGTATGGGTAGTTGCAATCTGCATGATCTACAACTTCATCACATCCAAGACAGCGTTTGGACGTTACTTCTACGCAATCGGCGGTAACGAGAAAGCAACACAGCTTTCCGGTATCGATACAAATAAGGTTTATTTCATTGCATATACAAACATGGGCTTACTTGCTGGTCTTGCCGGTCTTCTCTGCGCAGCACGTGTAGGTTCTGTAAATGGTAGTACAGGTACATCCTTCGAGATGGATGCAATCGGTTCCTGTTTCATCGGTGGTGCTTCTGCATACGGTGGAAGTGGTACTGTAGGCGGTGTTGTAATCGGTGCTCTTCTCCTTGGTGTTATCAACATGGGTATGTCAATCATGGGTATCGGTGATTCCTGGCAGTATGTTGTAAAAGGTGCCGTACTTCTGATCGCAGTTGTATTTGATGTTATCTCTAATAGAAAATCCAACTAAATAATTGCCAAAAAACTGCTGAGAGTGCAGTAAACAGTAATCAGAAAGGAGCTGTTGCAGAAATGCAATGGCTTCTTTTGCATATAGCATGCAAATATGGTAAACTGTAGATGTTTGAAAGCATATTTATTTTATAATAAAATGGCGGTTTGCCTACAGGCAAAAGCGCGGGCAATAAAGGAACTTATTAATTATGAAAAAATCCACATTGACTGTTTTTTTTATTATAGTAGGCTGTATGTTATTTCTCTCTGGAATCTGGATTTATTTCCAGAAAAAACTGGATCAGGTGGATCTTGGTGAAGGAGAGGGGGCATCCAGCTACGCAAAACATTATCTGATGATATCAGGAGAGGAAAATACCCTGATGTGGGATTCTATCTATGAAAGCGCCAGCCAGGCGGCAAAGGATGCAGATGCTTATCTGGAATTGATCGAGCCCGGACACGATTCCAATTATAGTCAGGCGGACTATCTGCGTATTGGAATTGCCTCCCAGGTGGACGGGATCATTCTGGAAGCTGATGGAAGCGATGAAGAGCAGGAACTGATCCAGGAGGCCTCAGATGCGGATATTCCAGTAGTTACGGTGCTGACAGATGATTCCTCCAGTGCCAGAATCAGCTTTGTTGGACTGAATAGTTATCAGCTGGGAAATGCTTACACGGAACAGATCCTTGGACTTTTAAAGGAGCATGAGAATACGCAGGTCCTTCTTTTGTCAAATTCCCAGTCCAAGACACAGGAGACCAATCTGATCTATTACCAGATTAAAAAAGAACTGGAGGAAAAAAAGAAGGATTATCAGACCGTAACGATTTCAGAATACAACATTGACAGCAGCTCTGGCTTTGATACAGAGGAATTTGTCCGGGATATTTTTGTAAGCGAGGAGAACCTGCCAGATGTGCTGGTGTGCATGGACGAGGTTGTGACAGAGTGCGTTTACCAGGCTCTGGTTGACTATAACCAGGTTGGAAATGTGGATGTAGTTGGTTTTTATTATTCCGATGTAATTCTGGATGGTATCAGCAAAGGGATTATTTCTTCAGCTATCGCTCTGGATATGGATGAAATCGGAAGATACAGCGTGAATGCCCTGGAAGAGTTTTCCTCCTTGGGACATACCAGCAACTATTACAGTGTGGGTCAGCATGTGATCACCAGAAGCAATGTTGGTGCTTACAGAACGGAGGGGAATTAAATGAGAGAGAGAAAAGGAAGCCTTTCCGTCCAGAATTCCATACAGACAAGATTAAGCTTTGTTATGGCCCTTGTCATGGTATTTGTAGTATGCATCAATTTTTTTATCTTTGAACAGATCCATACCGGTGTAGACCGGATTGATGCTGTTTTTTCCAGCAATGCAGCGATTAATGATCTCTCGGATACCTTAAACAAGCTGGAAGGAACGGTTTACGAATATCTGAATATAAAGGGAACCAAGGCTCTGGAAAATTACTATCGCTATGAGCAGGATTACCGGGAGCTTCTGGATAAGCTGAATGACCGGAATGTGGATAATGAAGTAAAAATGCTGGAAAAAAATATACGCAGAATGTCAGAAAGCTATCTGAATCAGACCAGCGAGACTGTTCAGGCCAAGCGAGGCAGAAATATTGAGAAGTACAAGGCTTCTTATGAAAAAGAGCTGCAGCTTTATGAATATATCAATTCTTATATTTACAAGCTGAATAATCTGCGCTTCCGGATGAATTCCTCCAATTACCAGCTCCTGCTTTCTTCTATGGATGTACTGTATCGGCTGGCACTGGTGGTTATTTTCATTGTGGCGGCAGTAGGCGTGGCCATTATCATTCTGTTTGTGCAATCCATGATCCGGCCGCTGACCCAGCTTTCCAGTACTGCGCATGAGGTTGCCATGGGAAATCTGAATGTGCCAATTCTGCCTGTTGTCTGCGAGGATGAGGTTGGCGTGGTAACCCGGAGCTTTAATCAGATGCTGGACAGCATACGCATTCATATTAAACAACAGCGTGAAAGTATAGAGAAGCAGGCTCAGATGAAGGAGAGGGAGCTTCTTATGGAGACCCATCTGAAAGAAGCACAGCTGAAATATCTTCAGGCTCAGATCAATCCTCATTTCCTGTTTAACTGTCTGAATGCAGGGGCCCAGCTTGCCATGCTGGAGGATGCAGAGCGTACTGGTGTTTTTCTGGAAAAGATGGCAGACTTTTTCCGATATAATGTACGGAAAATGGAGGATGATGCTCTTCTCTGGGAAGAGGTGGATGCAGTTGACAATTATATTTATATTTTAAATGTCCGATTTGCCGGAGATATCAATTATGAAAAAGATGTGGATGAGGGAATCGGGAATTTCAGGATTCCAAGCATGATTTTGCAGCCTCTGGTGGAAAATGCCGTGCAGCATGGAATTCACGACTGTATGGAAACTGGGAAAATCAGAATGTCCATTCACAAGGATGGGGATGACCTGGAAATCACAGTCAGTGATAATGGCGCCGGAATGACACAGGAGATGATTCAATCCGTTATGGCAGGGAAAGCACGAAATAATGGAGAGGACCGTTATTCTACAGGCATAGCAGTAGGAAATGTAATTGACAGATTGGAACTGTATTATAAACAAAAAGGTCTTCTTACCATAGAAAGTGAGGGCCTTGGACTTGGAACCAGTGTGCATATCACCTTACCGGTGGAGGTTGAAGGTACCAGTGAATGAGTAAAAAGTGATAGCACGGAGTATGCTGCAATGAGCAGTGAACAGAGGCTGAATAAAGGGGAGCAAAAAAATGTACCGTATTCTGATAGCAGATGATGAAGGACTTATGCTGGAGGCTTTTAAAGGAGTGATTCTGGCTGAATTCGGAGATAAATGCAGTGTGGAAACTGCGAAAACAGGAAGGGCGGTAATCGAGAAGGCGGAGACCTTTCACCCGGATATTGTGTTTATGGATATTCACATGCCTGGAATTAACGGAATCCAGGCCATGCGGGAAATCCGGAAGTTCAACAATTCCGCCTTGTTTTATGTGGTTTCCGCATATGACAAATTTGATTACGCTAAAGAAGCCATTAATCTTGGTGTGGAACAGTATCTTACGAAACCGATTTCGAAAAGTAAGATTATTTCTGTGGTGGAAGAAGCGACAGCAAAGGTGGATAAGGTTCGTGATCAGAGAAGTAATCTGTTGAAAATCCAGGAAAAGCTGGAGACAGTTATCCCGGTTGTGGAATCTGGTTATGTAAATTCTCTTCTTTTCCAGAAAGAGATGGCAGCAGCAGATTATTACCAGCAGCTTCTTGATATTGAATACAGCCAGGGTTATGTTATGGTGGTGCAGTTTGGACAAAGCTATGAAAATGGAAGACTGGTAAGCCCGGTTGGAATGAATGTGAAAGCCCAGAGCTTTTATCCGGAATTCCGGGATGTGGTGAAGTCTGCTTTTCCTTGTGTGGTTGGAAATATTATGTCCAACCGTATCCCTGTGGTAGTGCCTTGTGAAATTTTCCAGAATCCTTACGAAGACCGTATCGATCTGGTGGAAAAGGCAAGAGAGCTGGTGGCAAGGCTGGAGGGCAGACTGGATGCAAAATTCCGTGTGGGAATTGGAAGAGTATGGGAAATGGAAGAGCTTGAGAGATCTTACCGTGAAGCACTCCGGGCATTAAACGGAAGCCTGAGCCGGGTAATTCATATAGAGGATCTTTCCCAGAATGGTGTCTATGACGAGGCTTTTCCCGGCAATGATGAGAAGCGGATGTTCCGCTGCCTTGAGGAAGGAAATGAAGAGGGTATGCTCCAGGAGGTGAACTTCTTCTGTGACTGGATGGTAGAGCATTATTCACAGGATATGAATAATATCCGCCTGAAAATACTGGAGTTTATTATCTGGGGAGAGAAGATTGCTTTTGAAAGCGGCGCGATCAATTATGGATTTAGTTACCGCAGAGACTATTTGGATACTGCCATGTCGCTTTCTACTTATGAGGATCTTCGTAAATGGTTTCAGGAAAAGATGGTAAATGTATGCCGGGCAATCCGGGATCAGAAGGAAGATCAGTCCAATTCCGCGGTAAAGAAGGCCATGCTTTATATTCAGGAAAATTACAGCAGGGATATTTCTCTGGATGATGTATCCAGCCAGGTGAATATCAGTCCTTATTATTTCAGCAAGATTTTTAAGGAGGAGACTGGAGAGAATTTTATTGAGTATCTGACCAGAGTCCGGATCGATAAAGCCAAAGAGCTTCTGGTGGATGCAAATGTAAGCGTAAAGGAAGCGGGAATCCAGAGCGGCTATTCGGATCCCAATTATTTCAGCAGGATTTTTAAGAAGCAGATGGATATGACTCCAAGTGAGTATAAAGCGAGGTATGGAAAATGAGAAAGTGTCGTTGGCTGATCTTGTCGCTGGTTTTGATCCTGGCAGCTGCATTGGCAGCAGGCTGCGGAAGTAAGCCTCAGGAGCCGCAGAAGGAAGAAGCAAAAGAGGAAGATAAGCTGCAGATCGGGCTTAGCTTTGACTCTTTTGTAATTGAGAGATGGCTGCGGGACCGGGATATGTTTGTTTCTACTGCCCAGAGCCTTGGGGCTGAGGTGAATGTGCAGGTGGCCGGAGGCGTTGTGGAAGAGCAGATCTCCCAGATAGAGTATTTCATTAAGAAAAAGATGGATGTGATCGTGGTGATCCCTATTGATGGAAATGCGCTGTATGATGTGCTGAAGGAAGCCCGGGAAATGGGGATTTATATAATCTGCTATGACCGCATTGTGGAAAATGTTAATGCAGATCTGTATATTACCATTGATAATGAAAAGGTTGGAACCCTTATGGGAGAGGCGCTGATCCAGGCTTGTCCGGAGGGAGGAAATATTTTTGCCATCAATGGATCTCCTACAGACAGAAATGTGGATGAAGTTGTGAGGGGGTTCAATAAAGCCATTGAAGGCAGTAATCTGAATGTGGTTTATACGGGATATTGCGATAACTGGATGGCAGAGCTGGCCGGAAATTATGTGACTCAGGGGTTGGAAGTTACAAAAGATATTGTAGGGGTGATGTGCGGAAATGATGATCTGGCAAGTCAGGCAGTGAAGGTATTGTCGGAGAATCGGCTGGCAGGGAAGGTTGCTGTGGTGGCCCAGGATGCGGATCTGGCAGCTTGTCAGAGGATTGTGGAAGGTACACAGGAAATGACCGTCTATAAGCCTATTGAACAGGAAGCGAATACGGCGGCCGAGTTCGCAGTGGCGCTTGGCAAAGGAGAGGATATTACTTCCGGAGAAGGGGAATACAAGGCAGTAGAAACCTTCAATGACGGGACATATGACATTCCTTATTATAAAATCGATCCAATCGCGGTGACGGCGGAAAATATGGATAAGGTGATCATTGACGGGGGATTTCATACGAGAGAGGATGTCTATTTGAATATTCGATAAGGAAAGGTGCTTCAAAGCGGACGCAGTGCGGACGAAATAACAAAAAGACTGGTTCTTCATGTAGCTGCAGGAAGAACTAGCCTTTTTTTGTATGGGGGAAAAGAATTTTTTATGCATATACTCTGTCGATTTGGATCACAGCACAATAGTTGCCATCGTCCATATTGCGGATGCGTTCTTTGAGGAGATTGGTGATCTCCACGTTGGTGAGTTTGCATTCGAAAGGAACCGCTACGTCGAAGATCAGGTTTGTGTGGGTAGGACCTTCTACTATGCGAAAATCGTGAATGGAAAGACGGCGGTCCAGATTGCGAGTGATTTCTTCAATCTGGCTGCGCATTTCATTGACCTCCTTGTTGTCTGTGACAATGGGATCAATGTGGATGGTGGCAGAACAATTCAGTTTGTCCTGAAGCTCATGCTCAATGTTGTCAATCTCATCGTGGATGATCAGCAGATCTCCGTGGGCGGGAACCTCAGCGTGGAGGGAAAGAATCAGTCTGCCTGGACCGTAGTCATGGACAATCAGGTCATGCATGCCGTGGACAAGGGGATGGGCAAGAACGATCTCTTCGATTTCCTCTACTAAATTTTTCTCCGGGGCTTGTCCGAGAAGGGGATCAATGGTATCCTTCATTGTAGTGATTCCGGTATAGAAGATAAAAATGCCCACCAGGACACCGAACCATCCGTCCAGCACCAGTCCGGTAAGCTGACTGATGATAGTTGCCAGAAGAACCAGACTGGTGGAAACTGTGTCACTTAAACTGTCTCCGGCTGTAGCCTGCATGGCAGTACTGTCGATTTTGTGACCGATAGTGCGGTTATAGTAGTACATATATATTTTTACCAGAATAGATGCAATAAGGACAGCAATAATAACCGGGCTGCATTCAATGGGCTCCGGGGTGCGGATCTTGTCAATGGAGGAGCGGATCAGCTCGAAGCCCATGATCAGAATCGCAACTGAGACAAGAAGTCCGGAGATATATTCCATGCGTCCATGTCCAAAGGGATGCTCTGTATCCGGTTTTTGTCCGGAGAGCTTGAAGCCCACCAGAGTGATCACAGAGGAGCCTGCATCCGATAAGTTGTTGAAGGCATCCGCCGTGATGGCAATAGAGCCGCTTAGGATTCCGGCAAGCCATTTTCCTATAAAAAGAAAAATGTTCAAGGCAATTCCCACAGCTCCGCAGAGCATGCCATAAGACTGGCGAACCTGGGGGGAGCTGTAGTCTTTGTAATCTTTGATGAAAAAACGGGATAAAAATGTTATCATAAAAACTTCACCTCAAATAAAGGAACTGTTCAGTTCTCTTACAGTTACGCGCTTTGTGATGCACAGAAAGGCGAACCCTCCTGCGGCACTTTCACAGTTGTCTCCTGGGGCTTTCATAGTGAAAATGCCTCGCGGAATAGTATTTGCTGAATAGTTATCTGAAAAAATAAAATAGTTACTGTGTATCCGGTGGATACATTCTTTCTAATGTAGCACATTGCGGAGAAAAATACCAGAGAAAATTTATAAAATGCCTGATTAAAGTGTGTATAAATTGTTGTTCCAAAAGACACCTGTTGTGGATGGGCGTGTATAAGGTGGAGACAGCAAGCAGGCTTTGTGGAAAAGCTGATCAGCAATCCAGGAAGAATGTGGAAAACTTTTTGAAAAAAAGATGGAAATATGGGGAAAAAGTGGTTGACAGAAACGGAGGCTTATAATATAATAACTCAATGTGACGTAGTGCGAGATACTTTAGCCAATAGCCCCGGCGACGGTATTTATCAGCGGTTTCGGACATTTCCGCAGTAATTGCACCATCGTTTCCATATTACTAACATATGCGAGAATTCGCATTTATACAAACAATCGTTGATAAATAACAGGAGGTAAAACCATGCAGACTTATATGGCTAATCCAGATAAAATCGAGAGAAAATGGTATGTAGTTGACGCTGAAGGCTGCACCCTTGGCCGTCTGGCTTCTGGCGTAGCAAGCGTTTTAAGAGGAAAGAACAAACCTCAGTTTACACCACACGTTGACACAGGTGATTATGTAATCGTTGTTAACGCTGACAAGATCAAAGTTACAGGAAAGAAAATGGATCAGAAGATCTACTACAATCACTCTGATTATGTAGGTGGAATGAAAGAGACTACATTAAAAGAGATGATGGCTAAGAAACCTGAGAAAGTTGTTGAGCTGGCAGTTAAAGGTATGCTTCCAAAAGGACCATTAGGAAGAGAAATGTACACAAAACTTTTCGTTTATGCCGGACCTGAACACAAACATGCGGCTCAGAAACCGGAAGTTTTAACATTTTAATTAGGAGGTAGAAAACATTGGCTAGCGCAAAATTCTACGGAACAGGAAGAAGAAAAAAATCAATCGCAAGAGTTTATCTTGTACCTGGAACCGGTAAGATCACAATCAATAAAAGAGATATCGATGAATATTTTGGATTAGATACACTGAAAGTTATCGTTCGTCAGCCTTTAGCTGCAACAGAAACAGAAGGCAAATTTGACGTATTAGTTAACGTTCATGGCGGTGGATACACAGGACAGGCTGGTGCCATCAGACATGGTGTTGCAAGAGCCCTTCTTCAGGCAGACAACGACTACAGACCAGTTCTGAAAGCTGCTGGATTCTTAACTCGTGACCCACGTATGAAAGAACGTAAGAAATACGGTCTCAAAGCAGCTCGTCGCGCTCCGC
>OLQU01001986.1_pt1 | contig 12405 bp, 7 predicted proteins | sample 1672271 | NCBI WGS metagenome assembly OLQU01 (sample SAMEA3136666, study PRJEB25190) | human gut metagenome | biome: human gut; feature: human-associated habitat; material: faeces | place: Austria | collected 2013 | reverse complement strand
CGCCATATTGGGTAGGCTTCCTTTTCGTTTTTGCAGTTTATTAATTCATTCCAAACTTTCCCGATTTTGCGTATTTTAAATTCATCAGGTGACATGCCTGTATGCTTCATAAATGCGCGGCAAAAGGTTGAATAATCCTAAAACCCGCACCGTGCATAAATACTTGTGGCTTTTTGCCCCTCCATAATTAAATTTTTAGCGGCTGTTATTGAAAACTCTCCTCTCGTAGCAAAGGCGAACTTTATAGAATCACCGAATGCAAACGCAATCGGGTTGCTGGCAAGAAGTCAACTGAAACGATAATTGTGGAGGACGGGCTATGAAAAAGGATGGAATATACCGGTTTTCATTACAGTTCGGAGCAGGTTCAAAGGAACAAATCAGGGCAGGGGAGTTATTAGAGCGATTAGGAAACAAGAAAAGCCAAGTTATTGTTGCAGCCTTGAATGAGTATGTGGCAAAGTATCCGGAGTTGGAAAATAGGGAGTGTAAATTAGAAATAAAAACTCAGACTTACATATAATCCAGAGCAGATAAGACAGATAGTAGAAGATATTATTGAAAAACGATTAGGAAACATACAAAAGCCAAATAATAATACTAAAGCAAGCGGTGATATTCAGAATGACACTATAAATAATATCGAAAAAATGCTGGATAATTTAAACTTTTTTGGATAAATACAGTGCTGTGTTGGTATTATCATTACTTTATACAACGACAAGGCATATAAAGAAAAATTTGCTACAGAAACATTGAGAAAAGGCAACACAAGAAAAGCGGCGATAGAAAATTAATTAAATAAATAGAGCTTTATTTTTTGTATAAAATTTAACTCCGTTTGTGCATTCGCCGATATTCCGTAGGTGATACGTCCTCATATTTCTTGAAAAGGCGTATAAAGGAAATAGCATAGTCATAGCCGAGTTGCTCAGTTATTTCGTTGATGGACAAGTCGGTTTCAAGCAAAAGTTTCTTTGAAAGCTTCATGCGTGAGATTTGAATATATTTACTGATAGTAATGCCTGTCTGCTGTTTATATTTTTGCGAAAGTATGCGCGAGGATATATTCATATATTCGCAAATCATAGGAATACTTAAATCTGTACAGGAAATATTGGCTTGTATATAGTTATTTACTTTTTCGACTATTTCATTATAGGATACAGTCTTGGAATTGTCTGCATTATCTAAAATATAATTATTTTTAATATTTAAAAGCAATTCCTTCATTTTATCCAAATATCTGTAAGAAATAACTAATTTTTCCGTTATAATAATATCGTTTAGTATTGAGTTAAAATCTTTCTCATCAATAACGGTTGATAAGGAGCTTGCAATGGTTGAAGACAGCTTAATAAGGTATACTCGTGTGTAGCTGGGCTTTTGAATATTATTAAATAATGAGTTAAATTGATTTATAAGTTCAATAGCTCTGTCAAAATCCTTTGCCTTTATCGAATTGTATAGTGTAGCTTCCATTATATTAAATTCTTTTGCAGATGAAGCACTTGAATTATCCGATATATCTTCGGAATACCTGTAAATTGTTCCGCTTTCGTCGTCTGATGCAATATTTTCAAAATTCATTATCATATGCGAATACAGAAGAGGTATATTTTCGCTTCCACTTCCTGTTTCACTGAGGGAAATGAAGTATTTAAATTTGAAGGCGTCGGATATAACGCTTATACCCTCTTTAAGAAGAGAAATAAGCGAAGAAACAGTCGAAGAATTTGTGTTGGGAACATTAATTACGGCAACAAGCAAATTATCGGAATGTGTAAAAACAGTTGTAAATTTTTGAGATATAAGTTCTTCAAATATATTCTGAAGAACTAACTGACACATATTATAAGCATTGTTAAACAGACTTTGGCTGCTTTTATTTTCAAATTCGCCGTAATTTGAAACATAAAAACCAAGCACAATAAAACAATTACTATCCCGCATAATTCCTAAATCCTGCAATTCGTCAAAAAGTGAAACAGAATCTGTAACATCAGAGTGAAGTATCTGCACGATTTTATTTGCGATAATAGTTTTGTTCTGTATTGCAAGCTTTTCTTCAGCTATGTTGTTATGCCCTACTAAGGTTGATACTTGTTCTTCCAATGAATTCATTAAGTCCGAACTGGGTATGATTTCCGGCTGTATAGTATATAAAATTTCGTGTATTTTTCTGAAATTTTCAGACGCGTACTTATAAATATATATTCCCGATATCAATGTTAACAATACCATAAGCATAATTATAAGTATTAGCTGAAGTTTTAGAATTGAAGCAGTCTGACTGTAGTCATTCATAAACAGGTATACAAAATGGTCAATATGCGAAGGTGTGCTGACTACAAGATATTTATTCCCATCAAATTTAATCTTTTCTGCACCGTGGGCGTTTTCAGCATATAACTGATAATCTGCATCTATTTTCTGATACGCAATACTGTCGTTATAGTACATAAACGCATTATTATCGTTGTACAGCATTGCAAATATTCCGTATTGTGAAAAATCAGAATAAATAAAATTTTCAAATACTTTTTGGGGATTCATAAGCAAAATTATGGTATAGCTGCAGTTAGAATGTGTTTTTTTCTGAATATTTGCTATATACTGAGTGCCGTTAAAATAAAAATCGGTATATGTGTTATTACTGCTGAGAATTTCGAGAAAATTCTCGTATGGCATTGCAGTGTTTAAGTGAACATTATAATAGTCCGTCATAAGAGACGATGAAGAAATATCTGTAATTCGGTTGCTATTGGAAGAATACAACAAAATGTTATCAACCCAGTAATTACCTGTTGTAATACTATTAAGAGAATTTGATATTTCGGAAGAATCGATAATTAAATCTCTGTTATCTGTAAAATTATTAGAAACAAATCTCATTATTTTACTGTTTGATGTTATTTGATAAATAGATTGATTGTTGCTTATAAGAACTGAATCTATATTATTTGCGAAGGTATTAACAAAGGCTTGATTTTCAGTATTCATTTCTTTGTGAAGATAATAATTGGAAATGGAAAGAATTGAAATTCCGATACCAATGCAAGCAGCCAAAACCAACAGTAAACGTTTTCCCCAACGACTGTTGATAACGAGGTTGTTCCTTAATAAAATTTGTATTTTACCTATAAATTTTTAAAAAAAACGCATTGTTCCCTGTCTCCCGATTGAAATATTCCTATAATATTATAACAAATTTAAAAGAATACGTCAATAAACTATTTTTCCCTTACGATATACAAAATAAGAAAAGCATAAAGAAAAGGAGGAATAAATTGTCAGTTGATGTGCAAATATGATTTAATGTATAATATATGGTGTAAATTCTATATGCTTTGTACTGCTTTTTTCGCATAAAACGGTGATATGCCGAAATTGTATATTGGCATGCTGAAATTGTATATTGAAAACGACAAATAAACATGTTAGAATAATTATATAAAATCATACAGAAATTTAATTTTGAGGAGGAACAAAGTTATGAAAATTAAACAAAGAATTTTTTCGATGGTGTTGGCTTCGGCAGTATTGCTGACAGCGGCAGGCTGCGGAAACACACAAACGGCAAAGGTGGATGTTGATTTATCGGGAGAAACGGAGCCAAATGAAATGCCGATAAGCGAGGAACCCATTACCATTAAATATTGGTGTCAGCTATATGGCAATATAAAATCCTATAATGATAATGAAATGTTTAAAGAGATGGAGAAAAAGACCGGAATACATATTGAATTTGTAAGCCCTCCGAAAGGACAGGAAGACGAGCAATATGGAGTTATGCTTGCGTCAAAGGATTTACCGGACATTGTTGAAAGAAGAGGAGATAATATATATCCGGGCGGAATTCAGAGCGGAATTGAGGATGGATTTTTCCTTGACTTAAGCGGATATATTGACAAATATGCGCCCAATATCAAGGGATTTATGAATACCGTTCCCGAGTTCAGAAATAGTATGATAATGCACAACGGTAAAATAGGCGGAGTTCCGGAGTTACTTTCGGAGCCTAACAAACCCTGGTCAGGACCTGTTATACGCAGGGATCTTCTGGATAAAATCAATGCGGATGTTCCGAGAACGCCGGATGAGCTTCACGATGTGCTGAAAAAATTTAAAGAAGAATTGAATGTAAAATATCCGATGGTGCTTGACGCATCGGCAAGACATATTCCGGGCGAGTTTGCCTGCGGATGGGACGTTGGACGAGATATGTATTACGGCAATGATGGAAAATGGCATTTCGGACCGTATGAAGAAAATTATGGAAAAATGCTTGACGACTTGAGCCAATGGTATGCGGAAGGTCTGATTGACCCGGAATTTGCGGCAAGAGATGACAAAACGATTGAAGCGTCGATATTAAGCGGAGATGTGGGCTTTTATTGCGGAGGACTTTCGGATGCTTATCAGGAGGCACTGAAAGCTACCAATCCCGAATATAAGCTTGAGAGAATACCATATCTTGTTCCCGAAAGAGGTCAGAAGGTGTCAGTCCTCGGCGGTGCGGACGTTTTAGGCGATTCTATGGTGGCAATCACTTCTACAACAAAATATCCGGTAGAATGTATGAAGCTGATTGATTATATGTTCAGCGCCGAAGGCTCTGAAATGTGTAATTACGGAATAAAAGACAAAACATATACTGTTGATGAAAACGGAGTAAAGAGATATACGGACTTCTTCACTAACAATCCCGACGGAACATCACAGGAGGATATGATATATCTTTGGGCAAGACAAGACGCTCCATACTATAAGGAAACATTCAGAGGTATGAGCAGGGAAGAAGTAGACGCGCTTCCGGAAAGCGTATGGGAGGTTGATGTTGAAGAAGGAGAACCGTCTCCGACAATTAATTTCACTGCAGAACAGATGGATGAAAATACAACCTGCTGGCAGGATATAAATACATATGCACCGGGAGTTATTACAAAACGAATTATGGGAATGAGCGATGCGGATTCGTGGGAAGTTTATAAAGGAAAGATGAAGGATTTCGGAATGGAAAAAATCCTGAAGAATTTCAACGATGCATCTGCAACGGAAAATAAATAATAGAGGTCATATTTATGGAAAAACAAGTATCACTTCGTGCAGGTTCAAACAGAAAAAGAAAATTTACGTCTCAGGCAATTAAAAAGGACATGAGAAAAAATTATTCGGTTTATCTTTTGATTTTACCTGTGATTATATATTTTATAATATTTAATTATGCGCCTATGTATGGGGCTATAATCGCTTTTAAGCGGTATAGCCCCGCTATGGGCATTTTGGGCAGCGATTGGGTAGGACTTACTTATTTTAAACAATTTTTAACAAGCGCGTATTTTGGCCGAGTTATGAAAAATACCATACTTATGTCAGTTTATGGTTTAGTATTCGGATTTCCGGCTCCGATTATCTTAGCGCTTATGTTAAACGAAGTGCGTAAATCGTGGTTCAAAAAAACTATTCAGACCATGTCGTATTTACCGCATTTTATATCATTGGTTATTCTATGCGGACTTATAAGAAATTTTGTGGCGAGCGACGGAATAATAAGCTTATTTATGCAGCTCTTCGGAAAAGAACCCACAAATTTGCTTATGCACAAGGAATATTTCCGCGCTATTTATACCATAAGCGGTATATGGACAGATATAGGATGGAACAGTATTCTTTATCTTGCGGCGCTTGCGGGAGTTGACCAAGAATTATATGACGCGGCTATTGTTGACGGTGCGGGACGCTGGAAACAAACGCTTTACGTTACTATACCCGGAATTTTCCCGACTATTATGGTTATGCTGATTTTGGCTCTCGGAGGACTTCTCGGTTCAAACGGCGAGAAAATAATTCTTTTGTATAACGATCTTACAATGGAAACAGCGGACGCTATAGGTTCTTTTACTTATCGTAAGGGTTTGCTTGAACAAAATTACAGCTACAGCGCTGCCGTGGGATTGTTTATGTCGGTTATTAACTTTATATTCATAACTGTAGCCAATAAAGCAAGTAAAAAGGCCGGCTATAATTTATGGTAAATGAAAGGAATATAGTAAGATGGGGAAAATCTGCGATATTTATTGTGATTTATCAAAAGACGGAGTCAGCCGAAATATAGAGGGGTGGCAAAGTAGTACCCGCCCGATATTTGTTGAAAGAGATAATTGCGGCGGACGAATGATGATAATTAACCAGGGCGACAGACGTTTGTATTTTGCGCTTGATAAGGCGTTGATTGATATACATAGCAGTTATTCGGTTAAAATGGAGGTAAAATATTTTGACGAGGGAGTAGGACACTTTTTAATCGTTTATAACACAAAAGAAGGAGCGCGCAGTACGCCGCCGGTGCTTGTAGAAGACAGCGGCAAATGGAGGACGGTTGTAATATATCTTGAAGATGCCGTTTTTAACAGCGGTATATGTTCAAATGACTTTGCGCTTGATTTACTTACAGACGAATATGGCTGTTCTAACTGCAATGTGATTTTCGGTTCTTTAAGCATTGTCGAAATCGCAAGACGCGGAGCGGAAATTAAGGTGACCGCAGACAGCACGGCGGGATATACCTTCTTTGACAAGGAGAAAATAGGCTTTGACATTGAATTAAAAAATATTGCTGATACTCGGAATATATATGAGCTTTTGGCTGTGTTTTTAAACAGCGATGATGAAATTATTCAGAAAAACGTTTTTGATATTGATTTAAATGCAAATGAAGTCAAAACCGTTAGAGCGGTTCCGCAAATAAATAAATACGGATGCTATCGTATGCGTTTGGAGTGCAGAAGTAAGGACGGAGAAGAATACTCGTATAAAAATGTTAAATTTGCATTGTCAATGAATGCTTCCGATAAGCAAAATGATTTTCTCGGCACATGCGTACATTTCACATACAGGGACAGTACAGCGATTTCACCGCTTATAGCAGCGACAGGCATTAAGACAATACGCGACGAGTTTCTTTGGTCCGACTATGAGAAAGAGGAGGGCGTATTTAACTTTTGTCCCGAGTGGGAGCGGTATCTTAAGGACGTGGAAGACAATAATATTGAGATGCTTACCATACTTGGATTTAATAATCCGCTGTACCATAAGGGAGATTATAGTGTTCCCAACGGCGAAGAATTAGAGTATTTCAAAGAATATGTACGAAGAGTTGTAACTCATCTGGGCGACAGGTGCAATATGTACGAGATATGGAATGAACCTAATCTCGGATTATTTTCAACGGACGTTTCACCGCAGGCATATATCCGTATGATGAAACCGATAAGTGAAACCATAAGAAGCGTAAATCCAAGGGCGTATATTGCGGCGCCTGGATTAAGCGGCGAAGCACTCCCGTGGGTGGAAAAGTTTTTACAGCTCGGCGGCGGAGAATATATTGACGCGATAAGCTTTCATCCGTATTTATGGGTTAGAGGACCGGGCGACGGTGAATATTTGGAGAAACTTAGGAATATAAACGCGCTTATTGAAAAATACAATCCAAGACTTGAAATGATGATAACAGAGATGGGATGGGCTTCAAATTCGTGTAATTTCAGCAGACGGCGCCAAGCGGCTTATCAGGTGCAATGCGCAGCCATTTCATCGTCAATACCCAGAATGAAACAGCATTATATATATGAATATCAAGACAGCGGAATATCCGTGTCGGATGTGGAAAGAAATTTCGGGTTTGTGGAATACTGGGAAGCGGAAACACCGTATGCCGCAAAATCAAGCTTCACAGCAATGGCAGCATATAATTGTCTGACGGAAGGTAAACGTCCGATATGCAGGTATAACGACAATGATATGCATATATTTGAATTTGATTTAGAGAATAGCTCTCTTATTATGATATGGGCGGACAGCGGCAGAAAATTGAAATCGTACAGCTTAAAATTTGATAAGGGAAACATATACGATATAAACGGAAATAAAATGAACTTTCCGGCAGCTCTGACTTATTCTCCTATATATATAAAGGGCGAAAAGGAAACGGTAAACGCACTGACGGAGTTTATAATTGAACAAGGAGCGATGATAAATGATAAAGAGAAGTAAAGGCGAAAAGATATTTTCGGTATTTAATACAATTGCGTTAATTTTTATTGCATTTCTGTGTACATATCCGATTTATTATGTTATATGTGCGTCTTTCAGCGACCCTGCGAAGCTTATGAGTCACGGGGGATTTCTTTGGAAACCTCTGGATTTTAGTCTTGGCGGATATGAAATCGTTTTTAAGAATAAAGAAATATGGATTGGTTATTTAAACACAATTATTTATGTTGCCAGCAGCGCGGTTTTAGTTGTAGTTTCAACACTTGTAGGAGGTTTTTGCTTATCGCGGCGTAATTTGCTCTGGAGAAATGCAATAATGTTTTTCTTTGTGTTTACAATGTATTTCGGCGGAGGACTTATTCCTACATACCTTATAATCGAGAAGTTGGGTCTTATAGACTCAAGATGGGTAATGATTATTCCCGGGGCGTGTTCTGTTTATAATATGATAATAATGCGAACCACAATTTACGGAATCCCCGATAGCCTCGAAGACGCCGCGCAGATTGACGGCGCGGGAAATATGAGAATGCTTGTAAGTATAATAGCGCCGTTATGCAAACCGACGCTTGCGGTTATAGGATTGTTTTGTATATTCGGAAAATGGAGCGATTGGTTTACGCCTATGCTTTATCTGCGTGACAGAAGTAAATTTCCGCTTCAGACATTTTTGAGAGAGCTTCTTATTGAAAATAATATGCAGAATACCGCTATGGATCAGCGGGCGATGAAAGAAGCGACCCAAAACGTCAATCTAAATAAATATGTAATACAGTATTGTACGATAATAGTAAGTACGCTTCCAATACTTGCGGTTTATCCTTTCTTACAGAAATATTTTGCAAGCGGTATAATGGTGGGCGCTGTAAAGGGGTGATGACGTGAAAAATAGAATAATTTCACTGTTTATGGTTGTTGCGATGTTTATTTCTGCTATACCTGTTATGGCAGAAGGCAGCGATGAAATATATTTTGATTTTTCCGAAAACGGAACGCATAAAAATCTAAGTATTTTAGAAAATGCGGATTTTAGTTATGAAACATATAATGCAAGACGCGGAATTTATATCAGCGCGGATACTGAAAGGATTGTTTTTGATATAGATAGCGGCGCTTTGAAAAATGCTAAGGATATTGAAATCAACGTCGAATATTATGACAATGCTCCGGGATTTTTTACGGTAGGTTACAAGAATACCGATGGGGAAGCTTTTGAGGAGCCGGCGCTTATAGGTAATTCGCGCAGATGGAAAACACATACGTTCCGGATATATGACGCTGTGCTGGCAAACGGCTATAAAGGCGGAGATTTTGCCGTAGAGCTGAACACTTCAAAATACGGAAAATCATATCAGCCGTTAATTTTGGGGAAAGTGACGGTAAAAGCTTTAAAATCCAAAGCGGCGGAAGTTGAGGTAACTTCAAAAAGAGGCGGTAACGTTTTTGTAAACGGCGAAAATATTAAGTTTGATATTAAATATTCAAATTTAGTTAAAAAGCCTTTGGAGTTTGATATAAAATATACCGCAAAAAATTCCGAAACAGGCGAAGTAATATATGAAGCTGCGGACAGCCTGAAACTCGGCGCAAAAACTCCCGTTATGAAAACTATTGAGTTTAGCGCGGACACATTCGGATTGTACCTGCTTGAAATAGAAATGACGGATAAGGCAGGAGCGTATGGCTTATACGATATATGCAAATTTTCCTATTCCAAGTATAATTCAGACGTTCCGCCAAATGAAAGTTACGGTACAGCTACCCATTTTAATACGAATATATGGGGAGGTTATCAGCGTGAAACCGACGTTGTGGCACCGATTATAGCTGCGTCGGGAATAGGATTTATAAGAGATGAAATCAATTGGCAGCAATATGAAAATGTAAAAGGCAAATACGGCATAAACGATATCGACAAGAAGTATCTGAAAAATATAGACAATAACGAGCTTGACAAGTTGATAATCTTGGGTTATAAAAACTCTTTATATCAGGAAAACTCCGTGCTGCCCGAAACCGACGAGGAGCTGGAGGCTTTCGGCAAATACTGCTATAACCTTGTAAAAGAGATGGGAGATTCATGTACTATGTACGAGGTTTGGAACGAGCCTAACGGTCAGTCTGCGGAACTGTATTTTCCGGTATTAAAAGTAGCGTATGAAAATGTAAAAAAAGCAAACCCGAACGCGACTGTTATGGGTTGTGTAACCGCCGGAATCGTGCCGGATTATTTTACGAAAATTTTCGAGCTTGGCGGAGGGGAATATATGGATACGCTCAGTATGCACTATTATTTCCTTGACCATGATATAATGGATGACTTTGTAAACCTTTACGGACGCATTATGGAAGTTGACGGACTTATACAAAAATATAAGCCTTCACTGGACATAGTCGTTTCGGAATTTGGATGGGTTCCCAATATATATGATATTACAGAAGGGGTACGAAAGGACATTTATCTGAAAAACATGGCGATTTTTGCCAAGGTTCCGAGAGTTACAAAGAGCGTGTGGTATGAATTTCAGGACAGCGGTATTTCAATGCAGGACACGGAGCGTAATTATGGTTATGTTGAAAACTGGGATAGAGAAACCCCATATGCGGCGCATCCGATTTATATTGCGACGGCGGCGTATAACAGCATAATAGGCGACAGAAAAATATGCGAGCAATATGAGGAGGACGATGTATACATATATCGTTACGAAAAAAATTACCGCGATAACGACACTATGATGCTGTGGCATGAGAACGGCGCGTCTACGGTTTCAATGAGGCTTGGCTGCGACAGCGTAACGCTGTATGACAGCTACGGAAACGGCAGGGAGCTTTACGGAACAGACGGAGTTTTCAATTTTATGCTCGGAGATACTCCGATTATGGTTGAGGGGAATTTTAAAAGCTATGAAATGGAGCAAAATCCCGAAATAAAAGCCGAAGCGCATATAGAAGTTACTGAAGGGGAGCTTGTAGCATATGAACCCGACATTCCGAATGACTGCAAAATTCAATATAAGGCTGAGGATAATATAGAGATTGTTTCTGAAGAAAACAACAGCATTACGTTTAAGGCGACCGGCGACGTGGGTTTTGAAACCTTTATTGACGTTGAGATAACAAGAGACGATAAGCTTGTTCAATACGGAAAAATTAGTGTAGTTATCGGAGAAAGTGTATCTGCGGAAATTCTTTCTTTGCCATATCTTGTAGAAAACGGGAAAAACGTGTTATGCGTAAATATAAAAAACAGACGGCGCGATAGGGCTATAAGCGGAACCTTTAAATTAAAGGAACCAAATTTAATTGCAAAAAAGCTGCCATCATTAAATATTCAAAACATTCAGCCTATGTCTGAAAAGAAATATTATATGTATATTCCGGAATTTGACGGTGGGGGATATTTTGACTTCGCAGGCGATTTTGATATTAGCGGAGTGTGTACGGTTTCAGTAAACTGTAAATATGATGTCAGCTATGCAAAGAAGTGTGCATCCGTTCCGAATATTGACGGGATTATATCCGATGGCGAATATGACAAGGATTGTATTCTTAAAACCGTAAATGAGAATGTTGTAGATTTATTTGAAGGCGCGAACAGAGGAGATAAGGATTTATCCGGTGAGTATTATGTAACCTGGGATGATGAAAAACTTTACATTGCGGCTGAAATCACCGATGATACGCATTATCAGGTCGATGATGCCAGTATGATGTGGCGCGGTGACAGTATACAATTTGCCGTTGCAGACAGAGAGCTTTCACCTGTAAAATATTCAGAAATTATGCTTGCAAAAAGAGGAAATCAAATTCAAATGTCCGGTTATGACAATGAAAAATATCCTATGGATGTTGCAATAAACCGTATTGATGATAAAACCGTATATGAAATAGCTGTGCCGTTCGCCGGTATATTCGGCGAAGATTGGAAAGTAACAGATAAAAAATCTATAGGATTTTCTATACTTGTAAACGATAACGACGGCCCGGACGTCCGAAGCACACAGGCGGGCAGAAAAGGTTGGATTGAATACGGAAGCGGTATAGGATATACAAAATCACCGTGGCTTTATGCGGATTTGAAATTAAGAAATTAACGGAGGTGCAGCAATGAATAAATTAAAAAGAATTTTAAGCCTACTTATTGCAATGTCAATGCTGAATTTAGCCGGAATTGCAGTAAGAGCTGATGATGGTGAAGTCAATATCTTTAAGACCGATTTTGATAGCTATCAGGTGGGAACGGAAGAAGTTGTGCAGCAAACGCTTGAAAATCTTGCGAATCCTTACTCTAAAATCAGCAAATCTACCGACGCTGCGGCGAATATAGCCGGCGTAAAAGTTGACGAC
>OLQU01001977.1_pt1 | contig 12457 bp, 15 predicted proteins | sample 1672271 | NCBI WGS metagenome assembly OLQU01 (sample SAMEA3136666, study PRJEB25190) | human gut metagenome | biome: human gut; feature: human-associated habitat; material: faeces | place: Austria | collected 2013 | reverse complement strand
TCCTCTCTGCATATTAATTATAATATATTTTATTTTAAAATTCAAGGAGTTTAAATATGAAAGATAAATATGCCAATCAAAAAAAATATATGAAAGAAAATCTAGTAAAATTGGGTATTGATGTAAAACCAGAAATTAGAGAAGAGTTTAGAAAATGTTGTGAATTGAATAATACTTTGCCTTCACGTGTTCTTAAAGAATTTGTAAATAACTATATAGAAGAAACGCAAAAAAAGAGGCAATAGAAATTAATCTACTGCCTCTTCTCTACTTATATTTACTTTATTTATAGTTTTGATTTATCATATATCCTTCTTTTCCATTAACTCTAATTTGAACCTTGTCCCAAGTATAGCCATCAGCTTTAGCTACAGACTTTTCTAACACATACAGAGTAGTATTTTTTAAATAAAGAACTTTGCTTGCACTTGTTGTTGGTGCACTTCTTAAATTAGTGTCTCTAGCTAATGTTTTTAATTCTTTTGTATTAGTAGAACTAGAAGTATTTCCTATTTGATAATTTGAACTATTGTAATTTCCTACTTTATTAGGTATTCCCATGTAATCTGCTGGATTTGAAGTATCTCCATATTTATTACTTGTATTCCTTATTTCAAAATGTAGATGCCTGCCTGTACTGTTTCCTGTACTTCCCATTATTCCGATTACACTTGTTCTTGTTACTTTGTTTCCTTTAGAAACATTTATTTTAGAAAGATGGCAAAACCAATGATATTTTCCATCACTGTTTTTTACAACTATGTAATTACCATATGAATTGTCCCATCCAGTTTTATATACTGTTCCATCACAACTAGAATATATATTTGTATTGTCTGAAACCAAGTCTATTCCTGTATGCCAACCTGCTGCCCAATTTCCTTTTCGTTTGTATTCACACGTAACTTTAAAGTTGCCTGTCAAAGGTATATTTGTCGCCATAATTATTCCTCCTTATTTTCTGCAATTTTCTTTAAATCTGCTATACCTCCAGCACTCATTGTTCCAAATATGCATGTTACTATTGTTTCCAATACGCTCATGTCTTGAACGTGGAAGCATATACATATTATAGAAGCAATAACTGTAATTATAATATTTTGTAGAGGTATCCACTTATTGTCTATACTTGTTAATTTAGTTATTTGTCCTGCTACTAAAGTTAATGCTGTTATTATTAATGCTACTGTTATTTCCATATCTCTCACTTCCCTTCTTTAGAAAAATTTTGATATTCCTAATGCGCTTGCTACTATTGCTAATATTCCTGTCAGTATCCATGATGCTATTTTACTTTTACTGTTTCTCCAGTTATTAGCATCTTTTATTACTGTTTCTTGTTCTATTTTTGTATCTAACTTTTCGTATTTTTTCTCTAAATCGTTGTATTTCTCTTTAAGTATCTCAGTCTCTTTACTGTTTGCTGCATTGCTTCTCATAATTGCTTCTTTAAAATTAATACTTGTTTGCTTTAAATCTTCTGCTATAGTTTTTATCTGTTCTACAGTAACGCTTAAAGATTTATCTACACTATTTAAGATTCTTTTATTTTCTTTTGTTTCTGACTCTAAATTATCAATTCTTTTGCTGTTAGATCTTGTTATTTCTTCTACCTTTGCAACTCTCTCTGTTAAATCTTCCATAATATCTCCATTTTTATATAAACAAATTAAAGAACATTAACAGTATTAAGCTTATTAATGTTCTTTTTATAATTCTAAATATTTTATTTTTTCTATATTTAATTAATATTTGCATTCTTCTTTATATCGATTTAAATGTTAAGGTATTTTCATTTCCAGATTGATCTCTTACTTTTAATATGTTTTCTCCAACGACTGCACCTTTATAACTAGATGTTATATTATTAATATCTCCCCATTGACTTACAGATAAAACACCAATTTCTCCATTTATATCATATTCAGCTAATGCTATATCATCATAAATCTTAAAACTTATCTTACTATATCCGTTTACAGCATCTCCAATAGTTTCATTTTCTCCATCTTTTACTGTAATTTCTGGGACTATATTGTCAAATATTACATATTGATACATAGAATTATTTATGTCTGCATTTGTTAATTTTGTGCCAACATTTCCTGATGCATCAGCATAACCATAAACTTCAAATTGAATTTCACCTGTAGACAACTCTAAATCTTCTGTTAATTTACAATCTGCATAATATGCCAATAAAGTACTGCTAGAGCTTTGTTCTCTATATGTTGCTATAAATTCCTTACTACCTATTTTAACTTTTGGCTCTACTTCTAACTGTTCTTTAAAATATATAAGCACTCTAACACTATCTCCTATTTTGGCATAATGTTTGTCTCTATTGTCTCCTGAGTCACTATTGCGAACTATTCCTAAACTTGTATAAACAGGTGCTGTTGTATCTCCTTCTCTTTTAAATACTATTTCTCCCTTTTTTGCAAAGCCATTTACTTTACTTCCGCTTATGTAAAAATTATTTATTTTTGTTCCATTTATTGCTGTTCTCATTTTAAACACCTACCAGTAATATATGTTATTAGGATTGGCTGCACTTTGAGATATTGCAGTTTGCTCATCAGCTACTTTTATACAATTAACACTTATACCGTCTTCTCCTGGATCTCCTTTTTCTCCTTTTATAATTGGAATTTCTTCAAACTCACCTTTTTCATTTCGTACATGTATTACAGACATTTATTCATCAACCTCTTCTTCAATATATATTTTATCCATATCTTCTTTTTTAAAATTTTCTGACACAAAAATTGTTGTAGTATAATACGGAATGTGTTCATTTACTTTCATTCCGTATTCATCAATATATTCTTTTTTATATGTATCGTTTTTATTTCTAATTTTCTTTCCTCTGTCTGCTATTATCATTTTGGGTTCTGTATAATCAAAAAATTGCATTCTTATACCTCCTACTCAACATTCCAGCCCTTACTAGTTGCAATAGCTATTTCTTCTGTTGTTAATTTTGCTTTAAGTATAGAACCTAATATTAATCTTTGAACTTGACAACCTTTCGACTTAATATCATATAATTTATTTATTACATTCATTAAACTATCATGATCCAAATTTGTTTGTGATAAATTCAAAGTATAATTACTAAAATTAGCCTCACTACTAGTTAAATAGCCTTTTCCTAAATTTTTTAATCCTAAAAATTTGTTTAACTTAGAATCATTGTCTACAATTCCAGTTATATTTGTAGCGCTATCAGCATTTACTTCTCCTATGCTTTCTAGTTTTGGACACACAATAAATAAATAACTCATATCTGTTGCTTTAATTGTATTAAGATTCGGAATTGTTTTTAATTCTTTACAGTCATTAAACATACCTGCTGCATCTGTTACATTAGATAAATCTAATTCTGGTACAGTTACTATACTTGATTGATAGAATAGAGTTCTAGTATTAGTTGCCTTACTAAAATCAATTTTTGGTATAGTCTTAAATAATGTTTGTGCCTTCACATTCCCACTAACGCTACTAAAAAAATAATCATATATCGATTCTTCGCTTCCACTTTGAATGTTTTGGATTTCTGTATCAAAATTCGAAGCTAATATTTTATCTGAAGTCCCCTTTTTTTCTCTTATAGAGTTAGCTACATCTGTCAAGAAATTTTTGAGAGTATCTGTTCTTGCCATTAATATTCCTCCTTTAAAGCAGAAGATATAGCATTAGTAATAGCGTTTTTAACAAAAGTTTCATCTACGAATCCACTATCATTTTCTAATTCGCTCGTTTTGCTAGGTATACCTGTTGCTTCTCCTTCTGGATCTATCCATACTTCTACACTTTCATCTTTAGGTTCTTCTTGTCCAATATAGATTTGCTGTATCCCTAAATCTTTTAAGTTTTTATTGTTTAAAAGTTCAACGTTGTTAATTTTAGGCTTATTCGTTAAATCGTTATAATTAGATGTTCCTTGACTTCCTCCTGCCCCGTTTTTAGCTTTAATGTAAACTATTGTATTAGAACCATCACTTTTGTTTATTGTGATTGGAGTTACAGTATATCCTGCCTCTTCGCTTATTATTCCTGTAGTTATTTCGGTAATACTAATTCCATCTTTTCCATCAGTACCTGCTACTCCTGGATCTCCTTTTTCTCCTGGCTGTCCTGGTGTTCCTGGTTCCCCTTGCGGTCCTTGTGGTCCTTGTGGTCCTTGTGGTCCTTGCTGTCCGTCAGCTCCTTTTAACATTTCTTTTGCATTTGCTACAGTTATTTTTTTAGTTGTGTTATCTTGCACAATTACTAATATGTCTGTATCTTTTAAATTTAATGCTTCTATTAATTCAGATATTTTCTTATCTGCCATTTTTCTACACCTCAACAATTAATTCTTCGTTATTTTCGGTATTCAATACAAAATTATCTTCTGTTAACAATCTTGATATTGAATTATCTTCTAATTTTATTTTTAACTTAAATTTAGATTTTGTATAAATTTTCGAAGGTTCTATTATTATTTCTTTGAAGAATGTATCTCTTTCTTCCATTAAATGCACTTCCTCCATTTTCCATCTTTTTTTATTACAAAAACTGCCTTTTTCGGTGTTTCATCAGCTATGTAATATATTACTTTTGCTCTTTTTCTTGTTTGGTCTTGAGTATAATAATGAGCTGTCATTTGATTGCCATTAAAAGTACATTGCACTTTTTTAGAAGTTGACCAATCTTGATACTCATTATTTGTTATTAATATAAATTCTACTGTTGTTTTATTAAAACTTGTTAAAGCTTTGTATAGCTTGTCTAAATCATCTTGTGTAAAAGTAAATACTAAATTATTTGATTCTAATGCTCTACGTTCTACAATTACATTTTCTCCAACCTTAATAGTAAGGTAATTCCACCAATTAGATTCATTAGTCTTTGTTATATTTACAACATCACCAAAAAAGAAATCGCTTAGATTGGTAAATCTAGCGATATCTAATGTTCTTACGTTGTATACAGAAGAATAACTATCTATTCCATTAACTGTGGCCTTTAATTGTATTGAATAATTTGTGTTAGGAGTTAGTCCTTGCACTGCAAACGTTGCTTCTTTATTCCAGTTTCCCCAATAAGGATTAATATTTTGCCAAGCCCCATTATTGACTTTATATTGCATTGCATCTACTGTTTTGTCTAAATTGTAGTAAACATCAAAATGTTCTAATGTTGTATTTTGTATGTCAACAGATGCAAAATTTGCTTGTCTAGCAATCTGTGTAAGCCATACAGTTTGTTTAGCTTCTCCCCAAAGCGGTCCATACCCTGAACCACTTGGCAAATCTCCAGATGCTGCAATTTCGATATTTAAACTTCCATCCCAATTATGTCCAATGTTGTCTACCGTAGCACTTACAAGTTGTACAACGGTACCTGGGCTTAAGCTTATATTTAACGTATTACTAAACTCTCTTCCAGCAATCCATAATCTTTGTGTTTTATTATTCGCCCAAGAAGTATGAGAGTTACACCTTATATATGAAGTAGCTCTTACAGAAGATGTATTAGCCTGTTGATTAATATTAAATTCTTCCCACTCAATGTAGTATTCGTAAGCTTCATTATGTTGAGTTACATAACCATTAATTCTATTCATATTTTACTCCTAATCAAAATAAACCAAGCCGATATCCCCCTCTTTTCCTTGAGAATCATCGGCTTGATTATGAAATATTTTTAATCTGGAATTTAAGAAATAAGCACTACCATCTTCCACTTTAGCTAATTCTTCTTCTAATTCTGATAACTTTACATTCCATTCTTGTTCAATAAAGTCCCATATCGTATCAAAATCTAAAAAAGTTCTTCTATCTTGAAAGTCTGTAATACCACTTGATGAAGTTCTAAATCTAGCTAATTCATATTGATATGTTCCAGCATTATTTTTTACAATATTATTTTGTGTCAAAGTTGGATAATTGCTAGCATTTTTAATTATTTTATAGTCTGCTTGCAAGAAACTGTCTGATGTATTAACAGCATCAAGATTTATTTCCAACACTAAAGAACAATATTGACTATCTGTATCTGCTACAATATCTCTACCAGAATCTTCTTCTAAAAATCTCCCTTGTATACAAATAGCTCCAGAAGCGATATGTATATTGCTTCCAGTTGTCGTTATTGCCATTCCCTCTTTATAATTATTGCTAACTCCATTTCTTCCGTGTAAGAAAGTATTAATAAAAAGAGCAAATATTTGATTGCCAAATATCTGCTCCGAAAAAACGTGTCCTTTTAACATTACTTATTTTTCCTTTCCTTTTTAAGTTTGTCGATAAAACCTATTCTTATATTTCCACAAGTATATTTATAAAACTTGCTTCCTTTTTGTTTAGTAACTGCAGAAATATATGTATCATAAATTAAAGATTCTTTTGTCTTAATCGTAATCGGTGTTCCGACTTTAATTTCTCTATCGTAATAATCGAATGTGACATTATGATTATATGCATTTCCTTTAAATGTATCTAAAGCTTTTTGTTTCGCATCTTCTATGTTTTCTGCATACACTACTTCTGTCTTACCTTCTGCTCTATTTTCATCTAGCATATCTTCTGTCGTTGTTCTGTCTGTTTTTAGATATAATGTATATCTGCTACCATCTTTTGCTATTACTACTACTTTAGATACTACATCTGTTTCGAAAACTTCTGTATAGTTTGAAATTGGTTGAGCATTTACGTCAATTAATTCTTTTTTTATTTCTTTGTTTTCTATTTCAATTACTAGTTTTTTATTTTCGAGAAATACGTTATATGTAATATTATAATTTTGAGTACAATTAGTCATAAATGTATGTAAATTGTATATATCGTTTTGAACATCTACTATCGTAGAAACAGATACATCTAATTTAGTATGTGTTTTTACTCTTATTTCTAGATAATCTCGATTCATTAATATATCTTCATTATTGATAAAGTTCTTGTTGATTTGCTCTGCGATGTAGTCCTCAATACCTTCATAACGTATAATCTCTTCATCTATTTTTTCTAGTATCCATAATTCTTGCGTGCTACCTTCTACATATTCCCATATTTCTATATTTCCACCATTTGAAGCGTTTGCACTAGTTAAATCTATAACAAAATTCGTAGCTGCTAGATAGATTGAATAAGAATTATTATCTCTCTTTGTGAATGTCCATTTTTGTGCTGCATTGTCTGTATCGTCCCACATTTGTACATTAGTACCGTTTACAAATGTGGCTCCTAAGACATCTGCAACTTTTCCAGATCTAATATTAGCTATTTTATATGTTCCGTCTGTTCTTTTAGTTATTTTAAATTTTTGTGCATTGCTATTGTTAATTTCGTAAACTTGCAAATTAGCTCCTGCTTCTTGTGAATTATTTAATACATCAAATACAAAATTATAATTTAACTTACTATGTATTCTGTAATATCCTTCTTCTATATCATTTGTAGTTACTATATTTTGATTTAAAATGACATTCTGATTAAACATGTTAGTAATATACTTGATTATATATTGATATAGTTTAGATCCATTTTCGTTTTGTATTTCTTGAATAATTCCCCAATATTTTATTTCTGCATTTTCTTTTATCATTACTATATCGTTTGATTTTGCTGTCGTTTTCTTTAACACATTTACTGTGGTATTTGCATTTGTTTCTTCGTCTATATTAATTTCATAATTAGATAATTCAACGATATCTTTAACACTAAAGTCTTTATAGTTGAATATATACATATATGTATCGTCTGTTGTTATTTTAATTTGTTCTTGTTTTAAAACTCTAATATCTATATCTGTTGTATTTGTTGTATCTTCCTCTACACAAGATATTTGTGCATTATATATTCCACCAGTTTCGGGTGCAGTTAGCTCTACTTCATATTCATCAGTTGCTTCGTTATATGTTGCATTATACGATTTATTATTAAATTTAACTGTTACACTTCTTGCCATAATTAAACCACCTTGTAATATGCATAAACACTAACTTCTGCATTTAGTATTTCGTTATCTGCAGATATAATAAGCTCACAAGACTTATTTTTCGGAAATTTAATAATATTATTGTTTGAAGGATCTATATTGTCTAATTCGAATAAATCTGTATAAGTGCCATCAGTGTTTTCTTTTCTAATATAGAAATTATTTTCTTGTGTGCAATACTCAAATGTTTCATATTCTTTTAAATCTACATTCACTACTATTTCTTGATAAACTTGTCCTTCAATTTTTAGCGTAAGAGTAGGATTTGTAATAGGTCCTTTTATTTTAATTAGAACTGGAGCTGGTACGTGACCTTGGTTTATATATTCTAATGTTCTATTGTTATAATCTACAAATTTACTATCCCATTTGAAATCCCATCGAATTTCGTTGGCTTGTGCGGAAGTAGAATATATAGTTTTATTTTCTTCATACCACAGGCTTAAGCAATCAAATGTAATTGGACATTTTAATATTCCGTCTACATCTATTTGCCCTTTTCCAATACTTTGTATATTTACATCTTTTAAATATTCTTTGATTGGAAGATTTTTATATGGTATTTTATATCCAAACCTTAATTTCTCTGAACTTTCTATGTAATCTACAAAGCTTTTATAATTATCATAACAACTAAAATTAGCTGTTCCTGTTATTTGTCCTTGACCAACATTTCTTAAAGTTTCGAAAAAGGAATTTCCTATTTGTTCGTATGTAGTATTATAAGAATATCCTAAGCCATCGGGTTCGGATAAAAAACAAGAATTATATAAATCCATTAAGTTAAATTCTTGTCCTTTTTCATTTATAAGTCTAAATTGTCTTACCATTTTTTCCTCCAGTTAAGAATAAAAAAAGAACATTTCAAAACTGCTCTTCTATCGTATTTTTAAGGCATATAATTAGTCTAACAATAAAATAAAACGGCTTAAAATCAATTCTCGCAAGCCGTTTTTTTATCTTATTTTTTAAAAATCTTTATGAATACATATTTCCAAATCTTCTATTCATATAATCAAAAATAGTTTTTAGATTTTGTTCATTTACAGTCTGAGCATATATGTTAGCAACATATGTTATATTATTATTTGTTGTATTAGAAGGAATATTTGCACTTTGCATTTTTTGATTAGCGTTTATATTTAATAATTTGTCAAATCCACCTCTATCAAATCCTTCAATTACACTTCTTGCAACACTTTTTGAAATATTTTTAAGTTTTCCTTCTTCTTTTTCAAAAACTGTGCCTATCGGTTGTAAAAAGTATTCTGCTTTCTTTTTCATTAATTTTGATGGAGAATGTTCATCCCATTGTATGTTAAATTGTTCTGCTACATTTCTAGCAATAGATGCGGCCTTTGAAATTAAGTCTTGTCCTAATTTTCCGTTATTTAATCCATCATATAATCCTTTTAGTACATTTTCACCACTAGTTTGATAATCTCCTGATTCAAATTCTTTAGCTACTTCATCTGCTCTTTCTCCCACAGTAGTTTTCAGTAATTCTTTCTTTTCTTCATCACTCAATCCTTCATAAAACCCTTGTAACGTATTTAAAGCCTTTTCTTTTGCTTCAGTATTTTTGTCAAAATTGTTGGCTACTTCTGTTCCTACTTCTCCAGCTCGTTGTGCAAATTCAGGTCTACTTGCAATTAAAACTCCTGTAGCTTCCTGTATTTTTGTTTGCATATCTGGTGATAATTTAGATATACCATTTGAATATTCTAAATAAGATGCATTTGCTAAACTCTTCCATGCTTCGACTTGTGCTGGACTTAATTCAGTAATTTTATTTGTTTCCTCTACAAGTTGATTAGTTAAATTTGCTAGTCGTTGCTGTCCTGCAGCCATATCATCTTCTACTAATTTTGCATTCTCTAATTGATTTTTTGAAACATAATCTTGTTTTAGCGTCAAATCAGACTGATATAATAAGCCTTCTTTTTCTATTTGCTGTGCCAAAGTTTCATTGCCAGTCATTGCCTGTTGTATCATATTATTAGTTCTTTCTTGCAATGCTAGTCTTATTGTTTCAGTATTATTAGTTAAAAGTGCCGTCTGTAATTTGTCGTCTGCTCCTATAAGTTCTGTATATTTTTTATATAACTCATATGAACTTTGAACATTCTGCTTTTGAGCATCTAAGTCTTTTTGTTTTTGTTGAATTTGTGTTTCATAAAACTGAGCTTGACTTTTGGCAGTTTCATAGGCTGAATAAGCTCCTGTCTGTCCTTTTTTTTCAGCCTCATTCATTTCTTCTGTTTTTTTAGTTAATTTGTCTTTTAAATCTACTAAATCATTTTCCAGTTCTATTTGTTTATTTAAATTTTCTGAATATTCTGATTGTGCTTTTGTTCTTTCTGTTAAAGCATTAACGTAATTATCTTTATTTGCATCTAATATTACTTCTGCTTTTTTCTTTTGAATTAATAAGTCTATGTTGTCTGATAGTTCTTTATATTTCTGTATTACTCCATCTGTTTGAGTATATTCTGTCCCTAATGCTTCATTTAATTCTCCAAGTATAAAATCTACTCTTTCTTTGTAACCGTCCTTAACTTTTCCATTCGCATCAACTAATTGATTCAGCTCTTCTCTTAGTCTTTGTATATAGTCCATCTGTGCTATACCTGCAGAAATTTGCTGTTGCGCAGCATCATTAGATTCGTTATATGCTTCAGTCATTTTATTGATATTATCTGTTGCTTTTTGTACTTCTGGATCTAATTCTTTTCCTTTTTGTATAACGTATACTGTTGCTGCTGCTAGTGCAGTTAGTGCTGTCGTTGCTAGTCCAACTGGACTTTTAAACGCTGTAATTATATTAGATAATATATTTATACCTGAAGAAGTAGACTTTACACCTGTATCAACAACATTCATTGCTTCTTTGAATTTTCCCAAGCCTTTAGTTATAGTTCCTACCGCACTTCCTGCTGTTCCTACAACTTTTGTTAATGGTCCAAAACCAGCTACTAGTAGAGCTATTTTTGCAATATTTTCTTTTTCTTCGTCACTCATATCCTCTAAACAATCAATAAAATCTTCTGCTTTATCAATTATTTTTTCGAGAACTGGTAGCATTTCTTCTCCAAAATCAGCACCAAAACTTTGTAATCTTTTTAATTGTGTTTCTGCTTTTTTCTTTGTTGTATCGTATAATTCATCTATAGAGTCTTGCATAGAATTACTACTTTTAGAAATTCCTGCATCCATTTTGCTAAAACTACTTATTACAGTTGGTCCCAAGTCTTCCCACATAGTACCAAATAGGTCAACTCCAGCAATACTTTGTGATACTTTGTCGTCCATACTGCCAAGTCTGTTTACTACTTCTATAAATGCTTGCTTTGCAACATCTCCACCGTTTGCAAATTTCTTAGCCATTTCATCTGCATTAAGTCCGATTCTTTTAAAACCATCAACTGTCGTATTAGAACCATCTATTGCTCTTATAGAAAATTCTTTAACTGCATCACCTATTTTGTCTAAGTTAAATGCTCCATTTTCAGAACCTACTTTAAAGATATTAAACATATCTTCTGCAGATAATCCTAATTTTTTAAATTGTACAGAATATTCATTTACATTGTCTAACAGTTCATTTGAAAAATCTAATCCTTGTTTTTTTCCTTCTGCAATTAAATTAAAAGATTCATCTGCAGTAATATTAAAGTTGTCCATTAACGCTTTAACAGCTCTTATACTTTCAGAAACGTCATAACCAAATAAATCTCTTAATGCAATTGCTTTTTCTGTAATATTTTCTAAATCTGCATCATTTATATCTTTTAGCTGCATCTTTACTACTGCCATTGAGTTTGCAATATCTTCGTATCCATCTCCATAATTTGCTTTATTTATGTTTTCTAAGACGGTTTTATATTTTTCAGTTTCATTTGTAGCAGTATTTGTAGATGAAACATATTTTGCAACTGCATCTTCTACAGACATTGCACTATTTGCTAAAGCTACTCCACCAGCAACCACTGCTCCAGATGCAACAGAAGCCTTGTTTCCTAAATCATTTACTTTATCACTAACCTTAGAAATTTTATTGCCATATTCTTCGATTTTTTTACTTGCTTTGCTTAATTGAGTATTTTCTGCATTAAATTGTTTTAATTCGTCTGTTAGTCCATTTAATTTATTCTGTGTTGATATGATTTCTCTCTGTAAGTTTCTATAGTTTTCTTCAGAAATCTTACCTCCAGAAGCCATTTTTTTATCTGCTTCTTCTTTTATTTTTTTCAATTGTTGTAATTTATCTTGCGTTGTATCTATACTTTGATTTAATATTTCTTGCTTCTGACTTAATAGTTCTACATTCTTTGGATTTAATTTTAATAAACTATTTATTCAAAATCATCTATAAATAGTGTTAAGCTTTATTACTTGAACCAAATACATCTTTTATTTTATGTTTTACTACTTCTTCTATTAAATTTCTAGCATTTCCTAGATATTTTCT
>OLQU01001971.1_pt1 | contig 12492 bp, 10 predicted proteins | sample 1672271 | NCBI WGS metagenome assembly OLQU01 (sample SAMEA3136666, study PRJEB25190) | human gut metagenome | biome: human gut; feature: human-associated habitat; material: faeces | place: Austria | collected 2013 | reverse complement strand
GTGAAGCCGGTCGAGACCGAGCGGTTGTCGCAGGCCATATCCCGCGTGCGCGAACACGTGTCCCTGCACATGCAGGCGCAGAAGTCCGAACGCATCCCCGTGGAAAAGGGCGGCAAGAAGATTCTCATCGGCATCGATAAGATCCGTTTCGTCATGGCTCGCGATGACTACGCTTACCTGCAGACCGATACCGACCGTTACTTCTCCACGGTGAGTCTGGCCCAGCTGGAGAAGCGTCTCGATGGCCACGGGTTCTTCCGCGTACACCGCGGCTATTTGGTGAACCTGTCCATGGTGGAGGAGATCGAATCCGTTTCCGGCGGTACGCTGCTGCTGACCTTGAACGGCGTGGAGGAGAAGATTCCCGTTTCGCGCCGCCGCGTCAGCTCCCTGAAAAAGGCGCTGAACCTGTAGGACGCTTCGCTCTGAATGATGCGCTGACGAGCCCCGCCCAGGGGCTCGTTTCGTTCACAGAACCGCCATAGGGTTGTGGGGATGTGGGCGCGTTTTGGTGGCGTTTGCTAGAATATTTCCACTAGATTAACGAGGAGGAGCCCCAGTGCAGCGCGTACGGGGCTCGTTTGCAATTCTGCTGGCTGGCGGAAATTGCCCAGAGAGAAGAGGAGCGCCATGCTCTCCGTTGACGTTGAGAAGCTGTATCCGGCGGCAAAGACCCTGGTGAAAGCTCGTGCAGCAAGCCGCATTCACGCCAAGGACGCCACGCTGTACGATTTCTCCCCCGAGGCGCAAGCTTGCGCGAGCGACTACATGGGATGGGCCGATCTGGCCACGAGTCCGCTGTGCGACATGGACGCCATCCAGGCTTTTGCCGACGAAGTGGTGGAAGCGGGTCTCGATACGATTCTGCTTATCGGTCAGGGCGGCTCCACTCAGGCGCCCATGACCATCACGAAGTACAACAAGCACGATTCCAACCGCGTGAAGTTCCGCACGTTGGACTCCGACTCGCCCGTGCGCGTGCGCGAGATGCTCACCATCTGCGATCCCCATCGCACGCTGGTCATCATCTCCTCGAAAAGCGGCGGCACCATTGAGCCGCGTATGCTGCTAGAGGCGGTGCGGGCCTCCTTCGAGAAGGAGTTGGGCGATCATGTGGTGAAGCACCTGGTGGCCATCACCGACCCGGGCAGCGATTTAGATCGGCAGGCACGCGAGGAAGGCTGGCGTGCGGTGTTTTCCGGCGAGCCCACGGTGGGCGGCCGGTTCTCTGCGCTCTCGGTGTTCGGGTTGGTGCCGGCGGCGCTCACAGGTATCGACATGGAAGCGTTCATGGCCCACGCTCGCGCGGCCGAGGAGGCCTGTTCGGAGGACGCCATCGATAACCCGGCCATCAACCTGGCGGCATTCCTCTACGACAACTACCTGAAGGGTCGCAACAAGTTCTCGTTCCTCACTCCCAAGCGCGGGCGCGTACTGGGTCTGTGGATCGAGCAGTTGGTGGCCGAATCGCTGGGGAAGAACGGCGAGGGCATCCTGCCGAACATCGAGATCGACTCGCTGCTGCTTACGGAGGATCCGGGCGACAGATCCATCATCATGTACCAGACCCAAACCGACCTGTGGGACGAGCGCCGCAATTTCGAGATGAGCCTCGCCTACATCGATAACGCTATTCCGCGGCTGAACTACCGCATCGACACTGTGGAAGAACTGGCTGAGCATTTCGTCATGTGGGAATACGCCATCGCCATGTGCGGCTATCTCATGCAGGTGTGCCCCTTCGACCAACCTGACGTTGCCTCCGCCAAAGCTGAGGTGCTCGATATTCTGAAGAACGGACAGCCGGAGCCCGATTTCACCGAGGTGTTCACCGACGAGGTGGACATGGGCCGTGTGGAAGTCTCCTTCGCCCCCATGTTCGAGGGCTGTGAGGACTTGCACGAGACGCTGTATGCGCTGCTGTCCTCCATTCAGCCGGGCGACTTCTTTGCGCTGAACGCGTTTCTTCCGTTTACGGGAGAGGGGCGGCGCGAGGCCATCGAGCAGATTCGCCACGGGGTAGCCGAATCTTTCGGCTGCGTGTCGTGCTTGGAGGTGGGGCCGCGCTACCTGCATTCCACGGGCCAGCTGCAGAAGGGCGGTCCGAACATGGGCGTCTTCCTCATTTTGTCGGCTGACGAATTGAAGGACATTCCGCTGCCGGGGGAAGCTGCGGCACCCAGCCTTGGCGAGCTGGCGAAGGCCCAGGCTGCTGGCGATTTGGCGACGCTCGCCAAGCGCGGGCGCCGCTGCGTGCATCTGCATTTGCCGGACAACTCCGGCGTAACGCTGCGCCAGTTGGCCCAAGTAGTCGACGATGTGATTGCCGACATCCTGACCGATCGGGCGTTGGCTGAGGCCGCCGCCATGGCCGAGGACGAGGAGCTGGCCGAAGCCACCGTGGTTGTGGAAGCTGCCGAGGCCAGCGAGACTGCCGTGGAAGCCGAGTTTGCCGATGCGCCCCAGGATGCCGAGGTGGAGGCTGCGGAGGTCGCCGTCCCCGAAGGCGAGGCGGACGAGGCGTAAGCGGCAAAGCAAAGCGCAAGGCAAGGGAGCTTACTCATGATCGATGCGGTCGATATTCATGTAAAGGGTATTGTGCAGGGGGTAGGTTTTCGACCCTTTGTGTACCGGATGGCGAAGAAGTACCTCATCAACGGCTGGGTGCTGAACGCCACCGATGGCGTGCATATTCACGCCGAGGGCGAGAGCGCGCTGGTGGACGAGTTCATCATGGAATTATCTGACAACGCGCCGGCGGCATCGAAGGTGGAGGAAATCGACATCAAGGAAGTGCCTCTGGAGGATTTCGACAGCTTCGAGATTCGTTTCTCCGACGATGAGGACGTGGCAGAGACCACACTTGTGTCGCCCGAGCTTGCCACCTGCGACGACTGCGTAGCAGAGCTGTTCAATCCGAACGACCGTCGTTACCGTTACCCGTTTGTCAACTGCACGAATTGCGGGCCACGCTTCACCATTATTGACCACTTGCCCTACGACCGCGCTGCCACCTCCATGGCGGCGTTCCCCATGTGCGAGAAGTGCGCCGCCGAGTATGCCGATCCGCTCGACCGCCGCTTCCACGCCCAGCCCGATGCCTGCTTCGAGTGCGGGCCTTCGGTAACGTGGCGTGTTGGGGCGGACGGGCCGATTTCGCTAGGGAAAACCCGCGAGGAGTCCGACGCCATTTTTGCGGCTGCGGTGGAAATGCTCATGGCGGGGAAAATCTTGGCCGTGAAAGGGCTCGGCGGCTTCCATCTCGTATGTGACGCCAACAATGCCGATGCGGTGGCTGAGCTGCGCCGGCGCAAGCGGCGCGATGGGAAGGCCCTGGCGGTGATGGCCCAGGGAATGGGCGATGTGCGGGCGCTTTGCGAGGCGAGCGAAGAGGAAGAGGCGGTTCTGGCGGGGTCGACGCGACCCATTGTGCTGCTGCGCAAACGCCCTGGCGCGGCTATCGGCGCAGGCTTGGCCGATGGATTGTCCGAATTGGGGGTCATGCTGCCTTACACACCGGTGCAACATTTGCTCATGCACGATTTCGCTGAAGCGTGGTATGCGGCGAATCCGGCGGTGGACGAAGCGGGCGACGAACCGGGACGCCTGGTGCCGCTGCTTGTGATGACCTCGGGCAACGTACACGACGAGCCCATCTGTATCGCCGATGAGGAGGCGCGCGCAAAGCTGGCCGGCATCGCCGATGCCTTTTTGGGTAACAATCGCCCCATCCTCACGCGCTTCGACGACTCCGTCGTGCGGCTGATCCAGGTGGATGAGGTCGACGAAAAGCCCGTGTGCGCCATTCAGTTCCTGCGGCGGGCACGCGGCTATGCTCCCGTACCCGTGTCGGTGACGGCCGAGGGCGTTGCGCCTGCCGAGGGCATCATCTTCGCCGCCGGCCCCGAGCAGAAGAATACCTTCACGCTGCTGCGCGGCACCGATGGCTTCGTGTCCCAGCACATCGGCGACGTGGAAAACGCCGAGACCTACGATGCGTGGCTGGCCACAAAGGATCGCTTTGAGAGCCTCTTCGAAACGATTCCCACAGCGGTGGCATGCGACTTGCACCCCGAGTATCTCACAAGCAAATGGGCCCATCACCAGGGACTTCCCGTGACCGAGGTGCAGCACCATCATGCCCACATCGTGTCGGTTATGGCCGAGCATGGGCTGACTGATGCCGTCTGCGGCATCGCCTTCGACGGCACAGGCTACGGTGAGGATGGGGCCATCTGGGGCGGCGAGGTGCTGCTGGCGAACCGCCAGGCCTTCGAGCGTTTCGCGAACTTCGCCTACGTGCCCATGCCCGGAGGGGCTGCGGCCATCAAGCATCCGCTGCGCATGGCCTATGGCGTGCTGTGGGCCTACGACCTGTTGGAGCATCCTGCTGCTGCGGCGGCTTTGGCGCCTCTGGGCGATGAGGCCGAGGTGTGCGACACCATGATCGAGCGCGGGCTGAACACGCCCATGACGTCCTCGGTCGGGCGCCTGTTCGATGCGGCCAGCGCGCTGCTCAGCATCTGCACGAAGCCGAGCTACGAGGGCGAGGGAGCCATCCTTCTGGAGGCGGCTATGGAAACCGCCGGGGCCGACGTGGCCGGCGCTGCGGCTGTCGAAGAGGCCGCGGGCGTGGCAGGCGAGGACGAGCTGGCGGCGAAGGAGCGCTACGCCGTCATCGTCGAGAAGAACACCGCCACCGAGACGAGTACCGCGCAGGACACCTCGGTGCTGCTCCTGGATGCCGAGCCCACCTTCCACGCGTTGCTGGACGACCTGGCGGCGGGAGTGCCGGCGTCCGTCATCAGCCGCCGCTTCCACGATGCCATGGTTGGCGCCATCGTCATGAGCGCCGAGTTGGTGCGAGCCATGTACGACATTTCCACGGTGGCGTTGTCGGGCGGCGTGTTCATGAACCGCTACCTTGTGGAGCACGCGCTGGCTGACTTGGCCGCTGCTGGTTTCACCGTCGCCATCAACCGCGATCTGCCTCCTAACGACGGTTGCATCAGCCTGGGCCAAGCCGTGGTGGCTTCCGCTCGTTCGGGCGAGTAGGGCGCCTCTCGAAACCTCGCCGACTTCCTTGGGCGAACCTGCGACAATGGAGCATTGAGAGACGAATCGAAGGAGCAGCGTATGTGCTTGGCAATTCCGGCGAAGGTGGCGGCCCTGGAAGAGGGGAACTTGGCCACCGTTGACATTTTGGGTGTGACCCGCGAGATTTCCGTCGACCTGACGCCCCAGGCGCAGGTGGGCGACTACGTGCTCGTGCACGCCGGCTTCGCCATCGAGGTGGTGGACGAGCAGTTCGCCCTAGAGACCATCGAGCTGGTGAAGCAATTCCCCGAACTGGCCGATTTGAACGAGGCTCCCACGCCGGCCTAAGGAGCGAAAACAGTGCATTTTGCCTGTTGAATCCGCCCGTGTATTACACTAGACTGACCGCACGGACGAGCGGACTGCTTCTTTCGTCGAAGGGAGCAGCTATGTACGTAAGCTGGATGGAACTCCTCACGTTTTGTTTGGTGATCGTAGCGGTGATTGAGTTGACCGCGCGTTTGCGGCAGTAGTCGCAGCGGGCGGCAATGAAAAAGCCGCCCCTCGCATAGGAAGAACGGCTCTTCATCACATTAATAGGAGTAATGTGAAGCAGTCGTGCCCGGTGCCACGGGCATTCCGCTTGTCCGTATTCTACACCCTTGAAGGAGTGGTTGCAAGAATGGACGCCATGCAGCAAGAACTGAAGGCATTCAAGGATCCGGCGTTGGCGCGGGGGCTCATTGAGTCCATTCAAGCGCTGGCCCCGGAGTCTGCTACGCTGATGGAAGTGTGCGGCACCCACACCGTGGCCATTGCGCGCAACGGCATTCGCGGTCTTATGCCCGAGGGGGTTCGTCTGGCGTCGGGCCCTGGATGTCCGGTGTGCGTGACGAGCAACCACGACATCGACAAGGTAATCGCGCTGGCCCGCGTGCCGGAAGTGACCATCGCAACCTTCGGCGACATGACCCGCGTGCCCGGCTCCACGTCCAGCCTGCTGGCCGAGCAGGCGGCGGGACGCGCGGTGGAAATCGTTTACTCGCCGCTGGATGCCCTGCGCCTGGCGCAGGAGAACCCCACGCGGCAGATCGTCTTCGTCGGTGTGGGCTTCGAAACCACCACGCCGCTGGTGGCTATGGCCATCAAGCGGGCGCGCGCCATGGGGCTCACAAACTTCACCGTGTACGGCGCCCACAAGAACATGCCCGGGGCGCTGGAAGTCATTATCAATGATCCGGCGCTGAAGCTGGATGCGCTCATTCTGCCGGGGCATGTGTCCACCATCATCGGCGCCGAGCCCTACCGCTTCCTGGCCGAGAAGTACGGCATCCCCGGCGTCATTACCGGGTTCGAGCCGGTAGACGTGCTTCAGGGCATCGCCATGATCATGCGCCAGCTGCACGAGGGGCGCGCCGAGATCGAGATCGCCTACGCCCGCGGCGTCATGCCCGAGGGCAACCCCGTGGCGCTCGCCGCCATCGACGAGGTCTTCGAAACCTGCTCCGCCACCTGGCGCGGCTTGGGCGAGATTCCCGGCAGCGGCTACCGCATCCGCGAGGAGTTCGCCGACTTCGACGCCATGCGCCGCTTCCAACCAGACGTGGAAGAGGTGCGCGAGCATAAGGGCTGCCGCTGCGGAGACGTGCTCCGCGGCATTATGGCGCCGAGCGAGTGCCCACTGTTTCGCAAGATCTGCACGCCGGAGAACCCGGTTGGCCCCTGCATGGTTTCCAGCGAGGGCAGCTGCGCCGCGTACTACCGCTATTACTAGAAATGCTATTTTCCCTTCGAAAGTGGTTTCAAAGCATCTATTGGCATTGTACTAATTGTATTTTTCCTAAAATAGTATAATTAGCGTGGCAATTTCGGAAACGAAAATATATAAGGGGATAGCATGGATTATCAGGAGCTCTCGAGGGCCTTTTATAAGAGTGCTTCGACCGACCGTTTCACTGAGCTTGATGAGCAGGCCCGCTATCGTCGCACGATGCCGTCTTCATTTGATTTAGGCCTTGAGACGCCCGATGGAGTTCTGTTTATCGCCATGCCCCGCGAACTCTTTGTCCTTTACGAGCAGATTCTACGCACGGAACGAAAAGTATCGTCGCTCATGCGATCGATTCCCCCCATTGCGCAAATGGCGCTCGTGCGTGGTCTTGTGTTTGACGAAGTTGTGAATTCAAACGCTATCGAAGAAGTTCACAGCACGCGAGCCCAAGTGAAGGAAGCTCTGGATTCGCGCGCAGTGCAAGAGGGAGGATTTCGCCGTTTCAAGGAGTTGGCTCAGCTGTATCTTGAGCTTGGCAAGTCAGAACATGAGATGCCGAAGACTCCTCAAGAGATAAGGACGATTTACGACAAGATCATGGACGGGGAGCTGCCGGATTCCAAGCTTCCCGATGGAAAGATCTTCCGCGCCGAAGGAGTTGACATTACTGCTGGTGGAGTGAAAGTCGTTCATAAGGGAGTGGAGCCCGAAGACAAGATCATCGAGGTCGTCGAGACGATGCTGCAAATGGTGCAACGTGATGACATGCCGGAGATGATAAGCGCCTTGGCCTCGCACTATCTCTTCGAATACGCCCACCCGTTCTATGACGGGAACGGGAGGACGGGCCGCTATTTACTGGCGTTATTCCTGTCGGAAGCGCTGTCTGTTCCCACGGTTCTGTCGTTGTCGCGAGCAATTGCCGAAAACCGCAGCATTTATTATCGGGCGTTTTCCAGCGTCGAGAATGCGCTCAATAGAGCCGAGATGACCTTTTTCATTTACGACATGTTGACGCTGGTCCGCATTGCCCAGGTCAATATCCTTGAAAGGCTTTCAAAGAGCAAGGAGGCGTTTGGGTCGATCAGCGCTCGAATGGATGCCTTCATGGAGGAGCAAGATCTGAGCGACAAAGAGGGATCCATTATGTTCGTACTTGCCCAATTCGAGCTTTTCGGTATGTACGGAACGGCGACCACGGAGGAACTGGCCGCGAACATTAGGCTGGGAAAACAGATGACGCGCAAGCACCTGTCCTCGCTCGAGGCGAAGGACTTGGTTTGGAAGGCGCGGGCGCGCCCTGCCGAGTTTGCCCTCACTGACCATGCTCGCTGCCTCCTTGGAATGGAAGAAGCGAGTGTCTCGGAAGAAGCGTCGTGATAGGGCGGGGCTGGAGAAGGGGCGGCGTATGACTGGGAAACACTACATGTATGTGTTGGAATGCGCCGATGGGTCACTGTACACGGGCTATGCCGTGGATGTGCAGGCGCGGCTGGCAGTGCACAACGCCGGCAAGGGCGCGAAGTACACCCGTGCGCGGTTGCCCGTGAGCCTGCTCGCCTATGCCGAGTTCGCTACCAAACACGATGCCATGCACGCGGAATACGCCTTCAAGCAACTTTCCCGCAACGAAAAGGACGCTTTGCTCGCTGCCGCCTCGCATTCAAGCTTCGAGGAGGCCCTGCGCGAGCTGCTTGCGTGAACCGGGGGTTCCATTTCTGTCCTTAATTGGCATTTTTTCCGAGAAAACGGGAATAGCGCCGAAAGATGGTCTAAACAGGAAGGCCTCCCATGCGGGAGGCCTTCTTTGCGTTGGATGGGTATACGGCTTAGCTCAGCTTGCTGCCGAGAACCTGGGCGGCGCCGGCTTTGTCGAAGTTGCCGCCAGTGCGGCGGGTGAGCTCGCCCATGACGCGGCCCATGTCCTTCTTCGTGGAGGCGCCGGTGTCGGCGAGCACCACTTCAATGAGGGCCGCCAGCTCGTTGCCTTCCACCTGGCGGGGCAGGTACTCTTCCAGGATGGCCACCTGCTTGGTGAGGGTATCGGTACGCTCCTGGTTGTTCCCAGCCTTGATGGAGCCGTCGAGCGTCTCCTTCGTCTGCTTGATGGTGCGCTTGAGCATGGCGTCCACGTCGGCCTCGGTCACCTCGCGGCGCTCGTTCACCTCGATGGCCTTCAGCTCGGTATGTACCTGGCGCAGAATGTCGCGACGATGGTTGTCGCGCGCCTTCATGGCCGCCTTGATCTCGTCCTGCAGCTGCTGGTATTCCATGAGCGTCCTTTCTCGGAAAATGATCGCTCCCATTATAGCGCGGCTTGCCGCTTCGCTGCCCCTCCCCGTAGGGGGCGACCTTGGTCGCCCCTCTCGAGTGAGTAAGACTATCTTGGTTGCGGAGGGCGGACCTTGGTCAGCCCCTACGGGACAAAGAAGTGAGGGATAGAGCGGAAGGAGACGGGGGCTACCCTTGCTGGAGCGAGCTCTTCACGATGCCGCGGGCGGCGAGGTAGGTCACCAGCATGTAGCCGCCGTAGATGACGAGCGTGAGCGCTGCAGCCATGGTGATAGGGCCGGCCGAGGACACGCCGATAGCGTCCAGCATGGAATCGGACAAGACGCCGATAGCGCGGGCCGAGTGGCACACCGCCAACCCCAGCGGCACGAGGAAGTACACGAGCACCTGGAACAGCAGCGAGCGGTTGATCATGGCCCGGTCGCAGCCGAGCTTCCACAGGGTGCGGTAGCGCGGTGCCGAGTCGGAGGTTTGGGAAAGCTGCTGGATGGCCAGGATGGCGGCGGTGGACACGAGGAAGATGAAGCCGATGTAGAGCGCCAGGTAGGTGATCATGAGGCGCAGGCCAGCCGATTGGGTGAGCATTTCGTTGGCCGTGAGAATGCGCGTGACCGGCCACAAAAGGCTCGCGTAGGGGTCGTCGGCGCCGCTCGTGCCCTTCTCGAACCCGCCCATGTCGCGGGGCTGCAGGGCGGCCACGATGTCGGCCAAGGCCGCGTCGTTCTCGCCGGCAGTCTTGCCGTTGTCGGCGTACATCACGTTCAGGTACTGCAGGTCGGGAATGCAGCCGGCCGCCTTCAGGGCCTCCACCGCCTCGTCGGGGACGACGATAATCATGGCCGTGGCCGCCATGGCGTTGTCCTCCAGCTGCGTGTCATACAGAGGGCCGGCCAGTGCGTACTCTTTGCCGGCGATGGTCACGGTGGGGGCGGCGTCCAGCACGGCACGGGCCAAGGGCTCCACGATTTCCATATTGTTCGCCAAAGCGCAGGTGCCCGCCTCGAGGGTCACGGGCTCTTGGCCCTGCAGCGCGCGGGCGCCGTTGAAGTCGGACAGCGACACAACGGTCAGGTGCGTCGTGCGCACGGAGCCCAGATCGTCCAGGCGCAGCGCCTCTGGATCGGCGCCAGTGGCCTCGGCGGCCGCAACGAGCGGGTCGTAGGTCATGTCCGGCGCCGCGTAGGTGCTCACCTGGGCCCACGCGCCCACGGTCTCGGCCCACAATTCCGGCGAGGCCTCTTCCAGAGCGGCGGCCATGTCCCAGTTGTAGGACTCGGCCTGGGCCAGGCGATCGGGAGCCTCGGCCTCCATCTCGGCGCGGCGCTCGAGCGGATCGCCCGACGACGAGGCCTCCGACCCGCCGGGCCCGTACCATACGGCCGCGTCCAGGCTGGCGGAATAGGGGTTCGCCCGTTCCGCGCCGCCGACGAACACCTCCACAAGCCCCATGCCCGAGGAGAACACCGTGATGGAGAAGAACAGCAGCACACACACGGCCCACAGCGACAGAAACGCCGTGTTCACCTTGCTGGCGATCTGGCGTATGGTGAACAGGTTCAGCTTGCGCAGGTACACGCCGCGCATCCGCGTGAGCACGACGATGGCGAAGCCAGCGAGCGACCAGAAGAACAGAAGCGATCCTACGAGCATGCCGATGGTGGCTCGCAGAAATTCCGGCTGATCCAGCATCACCAGGCCGTTTTCGATGAGTTGCTCGTAGGCGTAAGCGAGGATGGCGATGGCTGCGACGAACCCCACGAGGCAGACCCACGGGTTGCGCACGCCGGCGCGCTCGTTCTTCTCGCCGGCGCGGATGAGGTCGATGAGCTTGCAGCGGCTCACGGTGATGGTGTTGAAAGCGGCCACCACCACGTAAATGGCGGCGAAGCAGGCGAGCGTGACGAGGAAGGCGTCGGGGGAGAACACGAACTGGTAGTTGGTCATCGTCGTGCCGAACAGCGCGGCGGTGAAAAACGACAGTCCCTGGGAAAGCAGCACGCCGCAGATGAGGCCCACGGCCAGGGAAAGCATCCCCACGAGCACGGTCTCGTACAGCACGATGCGCGACACATGGCCCGGCGTCATGCCCAGCACCAGATAGGTGCCGAACTCCCGCTTGCGACGGCGGATGAGGAACTGGTTGGCGTACAGAACGAGGAAGCCCAGCACGCAGGCCACCACCACGGAGAACATGCCCAGTATGTAGGTGGTGGAGTCGAACACACTTCGTGAGGCCGAGGTTTCCATGTCGAAGAGAATCTGCTGGCTGCCGATGGAGTTGAAGGCGTAGAACACCGCCACGCCGAACAAGAGCGTGATGAAGTAGACGGCGTAATCGCGCACCGACCGACGGATATTGCGCAGGGCGAGCTTAAGATACATGGCCGGCCTCCCCGCCGAGGAACGACACGACCTCCATGATGCGCGAGAAGAACGCGTCGCGGCTCTCGTCGCCCCGGCGCAGCTCGTTGAACACGGCGCCGTCCTTGATGAACAGCACGCGGTTCGTGTAGCTGGCGGCGAAGGCGTCGTGGGTGACCATCATAATAGTGGCGCCCATCTGCTCGTTCATCATCTCCATGATCTCCAGCATCACCGTGGCGGCGCGGGAATCGAGGGCGCCGGTGGGCTCGTCGGCTAAGATGAGCTTCGGGTCGGTGACCATGGCGCGGGCCGCGGCCACGCGCTGCTTCTGGCCGCCGGACAGCTGGTAGGGGTGCTTCTGCAGCACGTCCGCTATGCCGAGCGTGCGCGCCGCCTCCTGCACGCGCGCGTCGATCTCGCGCGCCGGGATCTTCTGGATGGTCAGCGCGAGCGCGATGTTCTCGTACGCCGTGAGCGTGTCGAGCAGGTTAGAGTCTTGGAAGATGAAACCCAGCTCCTCGCGCCTGAACCGCGCCAGCTCCTTGCCGGCGAGCGACCCCACGTCGCGCCCGCCGATATGGATGCTGCCGCTAGTGGGCGCATCGATGGTGGCCAGGCAGTTGAGCAGCGTGGACTTGCCCGACCCGCTGGGCCACATGATGCCGGTGAACTCGCCTGCCGCCACCGCGAAGCTCACGTGGTCGAGCGCCTGCGTCACGCTCCCGTCGCGCTTGCGCCCCTCGATGCCGTAGCGCTTGCCCACGTTGCGCACCTCCACCACCGTCTGCATCGCCTGCCCTGCATGTTGTGCCGCCATGTTCGTCTCCTTCTCTCGATCGGCTCCGCAGACAAGCTTACGCGGGCGGCCTTACGCCCTCCCTTCCCCTCCCTTGCGCTTTCCTTACGCTGCCTTGCGGCTGCCTTACGCCCCCCGCGCGGCCGCCCGTGCGCGGGGCGGATGTGCCATAATGCGAACGTGAGAGAAGGGAGCGAAGATGGCATCGGGCGGATTCGGCATGGTGGACGAG
>OLQU01001959.1_pt1 | contig 12562 bp, 11 predicted proteins | sample 1672271 | NCBI WGS metagenome assembly OLQU01 (sample SAMEA3136666, study PRJEB25190) | human gut metagenome | biome: human gut; feature: human-associated habitat; material: faeces | place: Austria | collected 2013 | reverse complement strand
TACCACTGGTGTAAATTTTCTCTTTTTGACTAGTCCTATTTATATGCTAACATCACCTTCTTACCATCTTCTTTTGATAGCTTCTTATCCACAGTAACACGATCTACATTAAATACAATCTTTCCAGATTTCTTTTCTAGACTACCATCCATAGATATCTTACTTAAACTTCCCATATTCTTTAATTCATCCGAATCAATCAATACATAGTTTTTCTTTTTAAAGCTTTTAGCACTTGAACTAATCGCATAATCCATATCTATATCTAACTCATCTTCTTTGCGGAATAAATAGCCACTCGTATGAATGGTTGTATCCAAATAATCTTCTGCTCGATCTTCATCCTGTACAATTTCTGATAAATCATCCACTATGATATTCTTTGTTTCATCAGATTCACTTCCAAGTAATCCTAATCCTATAATCACAATAAATATCACAACGAACATAGCTACACCCACATAGATGTACGTATGATCTTTTTCCTTTGGAATTGACCTTCCACAATTCCCACAAAAGCTTTCTCCTTTTTGAATTTCATTTCCACAACGTGGACATACCCTTTTTTTCACGATACTCTCCTTAAAATCAATTTTCAATTATGTATTTTCTACTCTAATTCAAAGTATACAATCATTATTAGTGTGTTTCAAATAGAAAGAACACTTGGCATTGAATCTGAATATCTAATTTTATTCATGATTTAAAAATATAAGATTCTTTATAATACATAAGAAATCCAAATAAAAAAGCAATCACAATGTAGATAACGTGAAATTCTACTTAGAGATTGCTAAAAACGTTATTGCACATAAAAGGAAAATCAGAAAAATCAAAATCTATCTAATTCGATTTTAAATAATAATTCCTTCGATTCATTTTTGCTTCTTCATACCCTTTCCAATAATCATACAAATGCTTGTACACGCCTTGTAAACATGAAAAGCTACTGTCTGTAAAACATACAATATAATCCTTACATTCTATTGTCAAAACATAGCAGTCATAGGATTCAACCTTCTTTAGAAATAGGCCTAAGGCACCTAATAACACGACACGAGTTAGAGTGATTCTAGATGTGAATTCTTGTTTTGATTCAAATCGAATCATTTGTATATCATCAACTTTGACTTTTCCTACACTACTAAGCATGCCAACTGATATTTTTAGTACACCATCATACAATTCAAGATTTGCAAAGCCTTGTTTAGATATATCGGGATGCCCTCCAACATAGGTTACACAACCATCAATCTTACCCAAAAGATTTTCGGTTCTAGTTTCTAGTTCTTTAAACTCCACGTATTTGTGATATATACTTTTTTGTCTGCGCATTTCACTCTTTAATTCTTTCCAATCATTGAAATACTGTTCTAATTGAACATACAGCTCATTTTCATCATCATTTCTTTCAATCGCATAAATCAAAGCATTTATTTCTTCCTGATCTAATTTAAAAAAGTCACTAATAAAAGCTTCTACTTTAGTTCTAGAAATCTTTAAATCTTCTTTTAATCCGAAATACAAGTCTTCAAATTTTACAGTTTCTAAATTGAATAATTTTGAATGCATTAAAGAAAACTTTTGTAGACCAATATCACTCTGATCAAAAGGTTTAATTACTTTCTGTATACCCTTCTTTTTATTATTCAAATGATTTACTAATTCTCTTAGTATATAAAGTAAGATTCTTAAATTTATAAAGGTTGTTGATAGAACATAATCACGTTGATCTGTAGTTATAATTATTTCAGTAATAATATCCCATCTTTCTCTTTTCGAAGCATAACAAGAGTTGATCTCATCATACCTTACAAAAAATGGGTCTTGCATAAATTCCACATAACTAATTCCAGACCTTAAAAATACCATTCCCGCCTTTCCTGAGTCTCTTATCGAAGTGTCAATAAAGGCTACAATATCATTTCGCGTAATATTTCCTTGGAACTTATTTATAATATTCGAAATCTGTTTATCACTCATATCATCTAACCAATAAAAGGTAGAATTATTAACCAAATCTTTTTTATAGCCACTCAATAAAAGATTTAAATTCTTTAAAAAACTATTTTTCGCATCCGCTAAATTACGCTGCCGAATTCTTCATTTGTAGTCTTTACTACTGAAGGAGTCTCTTTAACAGGTATTGGAACATTTGGTAAATTCAGATTCACTTTCTTTCCACAATAAGGACAAAATTTCAAATTATCCCTTATCTTTTTACCACACTTAACACATTCCATATTTAATCTCCACTTACCTTTGTTAAATATTCAATTTGACCATTACTCCAATCCTCAATACAAACCCATTTGCCATGTTCAATCAAACCCCAAATGTCTTGTCCCGTACTCTTCATGTCTCGAATCTGAACATATTTACCTTTTTTCAAGATATCTACCTTAGGAGCACTCTTTCCATATTCACTTCGAATGACCATATCATAATTCGCTACATATGTACTTGTAGGACCTGTATAATTATCAGAGGTCGTATAATAAGCATCACTTGTATCTGCACTCAATGTTGAACCAATCGATTCATAAGAACTTGCATTTATAATTGGTGTTCCATTATCCAATATAATATTACCTGTAACTATGCCTTCACAGCCTCCAAAATTAGGACTTCCACCTTTGATTTCTACAAACTTATTGTATTCAAAATCATAAATCGCCATCACATTTCTACCATCCGCTGCTCTCACTAATTGTTGTGGAAACATACCGTGTACTTTTAAGTTTATACCTGCATATTTACCAGGATCACTTAATATATCATCAACAGTAACAGTAGAGCCCTCCTTCACAGTATCACTAGGCTCTTCTTGTTTTTTCTCTTCCTTAACTACGACCTTCTTTTCTTCATTAAGACCAAGTTTCTTTTCTAATTCCTTTTTACCCTCTTCTTTTGATAGCTTTTTATCCACAGTAACACGATCTACATTAAATACAATGTTTCCAGATTTCTTTTCTAGACTTCCATCCATAGATATCTTACTTAAACTACCCACATTCTTTAATTCATCCGAATCAATCAATACATAGTTTTTCTTTTTAAAGCTTTTAGCACTTGAACTAATCGCATAATCCATATCTATATCTAACTCATCTTCTTTACGGAATAAATAACCACTTGTATGAATGGTTGTATCCAAATAATCTTCTGCTCGATCTTCATCCTGTACGATTTCAGATAAATCATCTACTATGATATTCTTTGTTTCATCAGATTCACTTCCTAGTAATCCTAATCCTATAATCACAATAAATATCACAACGAACATGGCTACACCCACATAGATGTACGTATGATCTTTTTCCTTTGGAATTGACCTTCCACAATTCCCACAAAAGCTTTCTCCTTTTTGAATTTCATTTCCACAACGTGGACATACCCTTTTTTTCATTTCACTCGCTCCAATCATAATATAACCACTTCTTAACTAAGTATATCACTAATACGTAAAAAAGAGTCTTTGATTTAAATCAAAAACTCTTAATAACCATAGTCCTCATAACCAGGATCCTGATAAGAATAGTCATCCTGATAATATGAATCTGAGTCATTCTGATCATAATCATTGCTATAATCAGGTTGTTCATAGCTTTCTTCAGGTACTACTTTATCTTCTTTTGTAGATTCCTTATTTTTCTTTTGATTGATAATACCCATGGCTTCTAATTCATCTGTATTTCCAATCGCATTATTTTCACTAGCCTTTTGAGAATATCCAGAAGTATCCTTTACTGTACTTGAACTTTTACCATTTAACACCGCTTGAATCTTCTTTTTAGCCACTTTATTCATAATCTCATTTTGTTTAACAACAGAAGCATAGGATTGTGATGTATAACAGAATTGATTATCCCCATCCGAAGCAATCGCATACGATTCAATTTTCCATTTTGGCATTTTTGTCAATTCATACTTCACAAAATCACTGATTTCATTACCAGAAATATTTGTATCAAACGCAACGGCCAAGGCATCCATAAATTTACCATAATTCGTAATCATCTTAGGAGAAATGATACGTTTAAACATAGCCTTAAATACCTTTTGTTGGTTACGCACACGTTGGTTGTCACCATCCGCATAGGCATGTCTTTCACGTGCAAACGCAAGTGCTGTTTCACCATCCACATGATGCTTACCTACACTTAAACCAGGCTGACTATTCGTGTAGAAAATATCAACTTCTTCACCTTTTTTAATATCCAAATCAATACCGTCTAAGGCATCTACTAAATTTACTACACTCGAAAAGTTAATACGAACATTATAATTAATATCAATGCCTAATGCATTTTCAATCGTTCTTTCCGTAGTTTTTATACCCATTAAACCCGAATGTGTTAATTTATCATAAGCACCTTCTGGACAAGCCTCTTCTTCAGGACAAGCTAGTTCAACATAATAATCACGAGGAATACTCGTCATTAGAATTGTTCCTGTTTTAGGATTGACTGTTAATAATAAGTTGGCATCACTACGCGTATTGGAATCCTGTAATGTACCATACGAATCGTTACCACTAACTAATACAGTAAACGCATCCTTCGTAATACTATTAACTGGATCACTTGGATTATCAGATTTCTTTACCTTAGTATAATGTACATTTTGATGCACGACACGAGAATCCGTTTGGAAAGTAAAGTAAATATCTGTTTCATGCAATAGATCACGGAACTTTTCATTTAAACAAATCGCATCCACATCTTTATTATAAAAAGCACTCATTAAATGATCCAAGTTAACATAATCCTTCGTTGTATATTTAATCTTATCCTTATCCAAATCCTTCAACATGCGCTCTGTTGGCTCTTTATCCATTTCTAGAATTGTACCAATTGTCTTTCCCTTTAAATCCTTTTCTGATTTAATCTTAGACTTCTTCAACACAACAATCGAAGTCGAAGTTGCCGTACTATCCGCTAAGCTTGTAACTATATCAAACGTATTATCTGTTTTATAAATGAAATAGTTACCTAAGCCTAAGCCTACACACATACATAAAGCTATTAAGCCCATGAATAAACGGGAAAAGAATTTTTTCGCTTTGAAATTTAATATTAAAGTAATAATCAATGATAAAAGAACGAAAACCAATGAAATTAGAACCAATAAATTTGTTGGCAATAAATTCAATTCAATTATTTGATAAATTAATAATCCTAAACTCACAAAGATAAATAGAGTCATTAATTTACTTAATATTCTTCTACTTTTTCTTTTTTTCTTCTTACCATTACCCTTCACTTTCTGTGAAAGTTCAACATTCTTTTTAGGCATAATAAAAATCTCCTATAAACTCTTCTATGGCTCACAATTTTATATTATATAATAATTCACCTTTACTTGGCAAATTCACACTTGGTATTCCACGCAATCAGAGCCACTCTATTCACCACTAAGAACCACCCATTCCATCATTTAGAGCCATTTAGACAACATACAACAAATATAGATATGGACTTATACAACAGATTCAATGGACTTGACCATATTTAATATTCAGTGGCTCTATACAATGGATTGCATGGCTCTGCCTCCATGGAATACACATAAAAAAATGTAGACAACACTGCCTACATAAATCTTTCACAACGATATGAGAAATCTTCAAAATCATTTGATTTTCCTAAATACAAATTCTTTTCATAACTCAACATACTAGCCTTGTGTTTATAAGATGAAGCTTTATCAGAAAATCCATTCAACGCATCAAAGAAGAATAAGAATAAGCTTGCCACAATTAATATAACGCTGCCTAAAATAAACCATACAATAGGTAGAATCAAATAAAGTACATGTAAGATAACACTCGCAAATAAACAACAAAAACATGAAATCATAATCCCAATATGTGCTCTATGATACTTTTTACTTAAACCATCATATTCACGAATCTTCGTATTAATTCTATTTTCAATATATTCCTTTGTTTCCATGATTAATGCCTCTTTTCTAGAATCATCTCAATCAATTTATATGCCTCTGTTGAAGGAAGTTTCTTTAACCTATCATTTGTTCCATTTTCTAAATGATAACTCTCTAATCTTTTTGTATTCAGAAGAGCCTGATCTATTTTATTTTCAATCAAGTCATATACATCTTTACTTTTTGAATAATCTGAAATATAAGAACCCAATTCCTTGATTACTTCCTCATTTGAACCATATAGTTTTGTACTATATCTAAAATGAAGCAAATACCAAATTTCGAAGCAAGGATTTGATAAGAATACAGAAATATTATTTTGCCTTGCTAATTTCATTGCAGCTCTCAATTCTTGATCTCTACCATTTTTAAAATCAACATCAACAAAACACGCAAGCATGTCTCCGTCCTTCAAATCTAATTCTTCTTGTTTAGCACTTTTTAGTAAATCCTCGACTACACCTACTGGATCTGTGTTATTTCCTTTTCCTGCCATTATTTTGTATTCACTTTGAACTTGATTAAAAGCCTTAAAATATTTTCGCTCCGTTTGATTTTTTCCTTCAGCTCCGATTAGAATGATCTTTTTAGCCTTTCTAGAAACTTTTCCACGCTTCTTCTGATCTACTTTTCTTACCATTCAATATCCTCCAAATTCACAACAGGTATAGCTCCATATCTGCCTTGTAAATATCCCTTTTGAATATTTTCTGACTTTCTTGGTGAAAATTCATCAAGAGAATACAAATCAGAAACGCCAGTCTGATTGTTCTTTTCAACAAAATAAATCTGATCACGCCTAAATAAATTCAAATCTAATAAACTGATTTCATGCGTATTAAAAATCAATTGTGCATTATGTCGATTAATATTTGGATTTTGAAACATCTCAATCAATGACTTAGTCATAGCAGGATGCAACGCATTATCCATTTCATCAATAATAATCGTTCTTCCATTTTCTAATGCATTTTTGAGTACAGGACCATATGTAAACAATCTCTTTGTACCATTTGATTCATCAAAATAATTTAAGCCATATTCTCTCTTTTCACCATCTTCAATAACCTGATGAGCCGTAATAATTCTATGTTGTTTAACATCCAACCCCATCTGATTCATTAAGCCTTTCATTTCAGGTGGTAAAACAAATGGGAATTGATCTGTTTCCTGTTTAATATTCTTATAATTAAAATTAGATATATTAATGTCCGCTTTTTTTAATAAATGCAACATAAACTCATTCAATGAATCATCTTTATCCTTTTGATGTCTATCAAACTCCCTAAACATCAAATCTTCTAAATTTGAAGAGTCATATGTATCAATCATATTTGAAAACCACATATATGCATTTCGTGTTAAATCACTATTCCAACTAGTAGCAGTCGCAAGAAATAATTTATTTGAAGTATTCTTATCCACAATCTTAGATAGTTGTGGTTTACTCCTTGCCGTAAATTTATACTTATTTATGTCGCTACGCTCAAAAATCATAGAGGGCTTTGTACTTTTATACTCATATAAATATTCTTCCCAAACATGTTGTGCATCTAAGACAAATCCATATTGATATTTAATACCATTGTTTGTATATATAAAATCAAACTTTGTTTTTTCAAAACGACTTTTTTTATCTAACAAAAAAGGTGTTACCATTAATGGCTGATCAACCTGCAAATTATTCGAATTACGAATCATGATTATGGCAGCTGTTAATGCCTTGTGTAAATTAGATTTACCAGCAGCATTCGCCCCATAAATCGCAACACTAGGTAATATTCTCTCATTCTTATAAGATAATAATATTTCTGAATGAGAATCATCCTTATTTGTATCTAAACTCAAAACCATTTCATCCCTAAAAGACAAAAAGTTTGTCACTGCAAATTGAATTAACATAAACTATCACTCCTAAGATAATAATACGCACCATAAATTTAAAATTCAACATATTTTTGCGCTTTTTGCATTATTTATGCATATTTATCATTTTAATGTTGCTAATCATACAAAATTAAAGAGTAAGGATTATCCTTACTCAATATCTGTGCTAGAATGACCATTCATTACAGCTTCAATTTTCTTAGACGCTTTCGTTACTGTATCTTTGTTAGGAACCATTACATAAGCCGCATTACCTAGTTCTGCACACATTAATGTATCTCCTGTTCCATCAACCATAGATTGTTCCATCTTCCATTTTGGATTGTTATTTAATTGATATTTAATTAAATCAGAAATTTCCTGATTAGACATTGTAGTTGAGAAAGTATCTGCCATACTATCCATAATAGAAGCATAATTTGTTACAATTGCTGGGCTTGTGATCTTATCCACAATACCCATTAGAACTTGTTGCTGGTTCTTAGTACGTTGACGATCCCCTTCACTATACGCATAACGCTCACGAGCATATCCTAATGCTTGTTCACCATTTAAGTGGTTTACACCAGCATGTACACTAAGTCCTGGCGCATGTAAGAAGTTATCGCATTCGTATCCTGGTTCAACCGTTACGTCTACACCACCAATCGCATCCACGATATCTGTTACTGTATCAAATCCAACCTTGAAAGTATAGTTGATTTCAATACCCAATAGTTTCTCTACAGTACGCTTTGTAGTATTCGTTCCATGAATACCAGTATGTGTAATCTTATCCAATTGACCTTGCATACAACCATCAGCCGCATCACAAGCTGTTTCTACATAGAAATCACGAGGAATTGATGTTAATAAAATTGTGTTTGTCTTAGGATTAATAGTTGCAACCATAATCACATCACTACGACCATTTTCATCAAATCCACCACGCGTATCTGATCCAGAAATCAATACATTAAATGGAGTTGTCGTAATATTACTTACTGCATTTGCCTTATCTGTATTTTCAACTTCATAAGTTGTTTGATAAACTACACGCGTTTTACTATCAAATTTGGCATAATCCTCCATATCCGTAATTTGATCACGACTAGATTCATTAATCACAATCGCATCTACATCACCTTTAAACAATGCTTCAAGCATAGCCGTCATACTATCATACTGTTTTTTAGTAACAGCAATATTTGAACTACTCAAATCCTTTAAAACCTTTTTAGAACCAACAGTACCAATACTCTTTAATACACCAACATTCTTACCATTCAAATCATTTTTCTTTTTAATAGAACTTGATTTTTTTACAACAACACTAACAGTATTTTTTGAACTTGTAGCTACATTTGTAATATTTGATAATAAACCACCTGTCTTAGACATATAGTATCCACCCATACAAGAACCTAATGAAATGGCAATTGTAAAGATAATACAAATAAATTTAGAAACAAATCCCTTTGTTGCAAAACACAATAACAACACAAAAATCAAATCTAATAACACAAAAACAACTGTTACTAAGAACAATAATTTTGTAGGCAATACATTTAACTTAACCAATTGAAACAACAAGAACATTGTTGCTGCTACTAATAAAATAGAAAAAATAATCCCAAATACTTTTCCAACCCTACTAGTATTCTTTTTATTTTTTTTCATAAATATACTAATCTCCTTAAGCTTATTAATAATACCATAAAAAAAAGGATAGGTACAACCTACCCTAATTATTTAACACTTTCGCTTGATTTACCAGCCAAAACGGCATTAATTTTATCCTTAGCCATCTTCACAGTGCTCTGATCTGGAACCATTACACTTGCTGCGTCACCAAGTTCTGCACACATTAATGTATCCCCAGTCCCATTAACCATATATTGTTCCATCTTCCATTTTGGATTGTTGTTGATTTGATATTTAATCAAATCTGAAATCTCATCATTACTCATTGTTGTTGAGAAAGTATTAGCCATCGCATCCATGATAGAAGAATAATTTGTCACGATTGCTGGACTTGTAATCTTATCAACAATTCCCATTAGAACTTGTTGTTGGTTCTTAGTACGTTGACGATCTCCTTCACTGTAAGCATAACGTTCACGAGCATAACCTAAAGCTTGTTCTCCATTTAAGTGATTTACACCTGCATGTACACTTAATCCTGGAGCGTGTAAGAAGTTATCGCATTCATATCCAGGCTCAACATTTACATCAATTCCACCAACGGCATCTACCAAATCCGTTACCGTATCAAAACCAACTTTAAAAGTATAGTTGATTTCAATACCCAACAATTGTTCTACTGTACGCTTTGTCGTATTTGTACCATGAATACCCGTATGTGTAATTTTATCTAAAGCACCTTGCATACAACCATCCCCTGCATCACATGCAGTAGTAACATAAAAGTCACGAGGTACAGAAGTTAGTAGAATAGTATGTGTTTTTGGATTAACAGTCGCAATCATAATAACATCACTACGTCCATTTTCATCAAACCCACCACGTGTATCCGATCCAGAAATCAATACATCAAATGGCTTTGAAGTAATATCTGTAACAGATTTAGCTTTATCTGTATTTTCTACTTTATAAGAAGTTTGGTAAACAACACGCGTATTATTATCAAAGTCTGCATAGCTTTCCATATCCAAAATTTGACTACGACTGGATTCATTAATAATAATCGATTCTACTTCTCCATTATAGAAACCTTCAAGTAATGCACTTAAACTGTCATATTCCTTTTGTTCTAAAACAATACCTTCATTGCTTAATTCCTTAAGTGCTTTTTTAGAACCTTGTACACCAATATTTCGTAGTGTACCAACAGAAACACCATTTAATTGTGATTTATTCTTAATATCACTCGATTGTTTAACAACAACACTTACCGTATTCTTGGCATGTTTTGTTACGTTCGTAATACTTGTTAATAAGCTTCCTGTTTTAGAAATATAGAAGCCACCTAAACATGATCCTAAAACTAAAACTAAAGTAATTAAAATACAAATGATTTTGGAAACAATTCTTTTTGTATAATGACACAATAATAAGATAAAGATTGCATCTAACAAGACAAATAAGATTGTCATTAAGAATAACAATTTTGTTGGTAATACATTGATTTTAATCAATTCATATAATAAATAAAATGAAGATAATACCAATAAAATGGATAATAGAATACTCAATACTTTTGAAATAATACTTTGTTCCTTCATGTTTATACTGCCCCTTTTCCATAAAGAACTTGCTTAATTGTTTTAAATAATAATGTTACATCCAACCAGAATGACCAGTTTCTGTAATAATACTCATCTAATACTAATCGATGTTCAAAGTCTATGTCACTACGACCATGACTTTGCCACATACCCGTAATACCCGGCTTACATGCGACAACATCCTCATAATATTGTCCCATATCTTCTTTTTCTCGTGGTAAGTATGGTCTAGGGCCAATCAATGACATTTGACCAAGCAATACGTTAATAAACTGTGGAAATTCATCAAGACTCTTTTCTCTTAAGAATTTACCTGCACTTGTAATACGAGGATCATTCACCAACTTTTTATTCTTCGTATATTCTTCACGTATTGCAGGATCCTTTTCCATTAAATCCTCTAATATCTTGTCTGCATTCATTACCATTGAACGATACTTATACATCTTAAATTCTTTACCATTCTTTCCAATGCGGTTTTGTGTAAAGAAAATAGGTCCTTTATCTCCTTCGCTACGATTCTTAATAAATACAAAGATTGTCAATGGAATCAAAATCAGCATACCACAAAGTCCAGCACATATATCCATACATCTCTTTAATATATAAGATCCCAAATGATTTACGCCACGCGAATTGGAAATCATTAAAATACCATCAAAATCTTCAACCTTTGTATCAAAAGTAACTAAGCCATTTACTTGAGGCAAGTATTTAATGACATTCACCTTACCTTTAAACAATTCAAATAATGCATTTAAATTCTTTTGTTTCAATTCTGGAATCGCAATCAATACTGTATCAATATTATGAGATTGAATAAATTCATCAACTGATTCTATATCAATCGTTTTATACTTCGATACAACTTGCTCCTGATTAATACCATACGATTTACAATTCATATAACCCTGTACATCTAATAAAGAATAACTGTTTCCTCCACATACAAAAGCCAATTGTGCTGCCGTATGTCCAACACCAACAATTAACGTATTATGTTTAAATCTTTTTCTAAATATCTTGTGTGAATATCTAGAATTAAATCCTGCAAAGACAAACAATACAAGTGTTAATAATAGAAATCCATAAATCTTACGTACGGTCCATGAATTGATTGGAAACACTAAAAAGCTTCCAAAGAAAAACCCAATATGACTTAATATTAATAAACGAATCTCATCATACATTAATAAGACTTTTCCTTGGTAGCGTCCAATCAATAACTGCATTAAGAAATATAATGCACACAGCTTGATCGTGTATTCCCCATAAAAACGTAAAATATTTGTATACTGTAATAAATTAATTAAAATCCAATAAAAAATAAACTCTATGGTTATTTTTAAAGTACCTATTTTTGACATAATCCCGCCCTTTCAATATAAACATATTTGATATTATACTAAAAAAAAGGAAAAAGAACAAACTGTCTTCTTCCTAATACTTCGAATATATAAAACTAGATAGGGATAAATCAACCTTTAAAAGCCATAGGGATT
>OLQU01001958.1_pt1 | contig 12567 bp, 9 predicted proteins | sample 1672271 | NCBI WGS metagenome assembly OLQU01 (sample SAMEA3136666, study PRJEB25190) | human gut metagenome | biome: human gut; feature: human-associated habitat; material: faeces | place: Austria | collected 2013 | reverse complement strand
TTCCCGATCATCTTATCGTAGCGGCCGCCGCCTGCCACAGACCCTCCGAAGTCGTCCATCACTACCTCGAAGATCGTCCCCGTATAATATGACTGCCCCCGCACCAGCGTAGGGGTGAATTTCAGGCGGAACTCACATTCTTTGGCCGCCTCCACGCAGGACATGATGTGCTCCATCCGCTCCGCCGTTTCTTTAGGAAGACATTCTCCCAGCTTGTCCTTTAAGTATCTTACGCCAGTGATATCTTCCTCCACCTGGGCAAAAAGACCCAGATAAGTATCCACCTGGTCCGCCGAATATCCCAGATCCTTCAGTTCCTGGGCAACACCCTCCTGTCCGATCTTGTCCATCTTGTCAAGGCTTATGAAGACTTCGTCGTAGTCTTCCTCCTTAAAACCACTGTACGCCGCCATGGCCCGCAGGATCTCCCGGTCATTGATGCACACGGTAAAATTCCGGAAATCCAGTTTGCCCAGCATAGCCGTGGTGGCCAGGATCAGTTCGATCTCCGCCAGAGGTCCTGCCTCTCCCAGGATGTCGATATCACACTGGGTGAACTGGCGGAACCGGCCTCTCTGAGGGCGGTCTGCCCGCCATACGCTGCCGATCTGCATGGCTTTGAAAGGAGACGGCAGCTCATTGGCATGCCCTGCGTAATACCGGGCCAGAGGCACCGTCAGGTCATAACGCAGCCCGGAATCCGCCAGGTCGTTCTCTTCTTTTGCCTCCTGGATCTTCAGCTTCTCCCCCCGCTTCATGATCTTGAAGATCAGCTTCTCATTGTCTCCCCCCTGCTTGCTGCACAGATTCTCGATGTGCTCCACGCAGGGCGTCTCCATAGACTGGAATCCATAGGTTTTATAAGTATCTTTGATCAGCCCGATCACATAATCCCGGATCTCCATCTCCTCCGGCAGGATATCCTTCATGCCGGTAACCGGCTTCTTCTTTAATGTCATAGCCATTCTCCTTTTCGCTCGATCATCTCGTCCACCCGCCTTACATACGCGTCGATAGCCTTCACATTCTCCTGCCGGATCAGGTTGGTCTTCTTGCCCCGTCCCTCCGGACTTGGAACTGGCTCTTTTAGCACTATCTTAGTGGAAGCCCCTGCTCCCGCGGCGATGATGGACTGCTTCTCTTCCATAATAAGTATATTGTATATTCCCGCTTTGTCAACCTTTGCATAGCCTGTGTTCTCAAAATTCCCGGCAATATTCTTCTGCCGGTACAGATAATAGGGGGACATTCCCATCTCCCGGGCTGTCTCTGCCGCCAGATCCAGCATGTCCCCGATCTCTTCCCCGCCGGGGATATACCCTTCCTGTCCCATCCTGGCCGCCCGCTTCACTGCCAGAGAATGGACCGTCAGGCTGTCCGGATCAAGAGCGCGGATCTTCTCAAGGGTATCCTTCATATCCCCGGTCTTCTCTCCCGGCAGTCCGGCGATCAGATCCATGTTGATATTGTCAAAGCCTTCCTCCCTGGCCATCTGAAATGCAGACAGCACCTCTTCCACGCTGTGCCGTCTTCCGATAAGATCCAGGGTCCTCTGCTGCATGCTCTGAGGGTTGATGGAGATCCTGGTCACTTCGTGGCTTCTAAGGACTTTAAGCTTCTCCCGGTCAATACTGTCCGGGCGTCCGGCCTCCACCGTATATTCCAGCAGATGCTCCCTGGAGAACAGCTCGTCCACCCAACCAAGCAGCCGGTCCAGCTGTCCGGCGTCAAGACTGGTGGGCGTGCCCCCTCCAAAATAAATGGTGTTAAGCTTTTTCTCCCTGCAGGCCCGGCTGATCCATTCCAGCTCCTTATAAAGGGCCGCAAGGTAAGGCTCCACGTAACCGCCCCACTGTTCCAGCGATCCGGAGCTGAAAGAACAATAGGTACAGACAGACGGGCAAAACGGGATCCCCACATAAAGGCTGTACCCATCCTGGTAATCCAGCCGCTCAAGGAGGGCCTGTTCCCGCCCTGCGATCTCATAGGCCAGCCTCGCCTTCCTGGGGCTTATCAGATAGGTTTCTTCAAACCAGGTGAGGAAGGCTTCTTCCTCCATTCCCTCTTCCCGCTTCCCCATGGCGATCTTGGTAGGCCGCACACCGGTCAGGATCCCCCAGGCAAGACTTCGCCCGGTCTCTCTTGCCAGCGCCTGATAGAGTTTCCGGTCCATCCGCCGCTTGCGGATGCTCCGCTCTTCTTTTTCCCCCGGTTCTTCATCAAGGGCAAGGGTCTTCCCGGAAGGAAGATAAAGGACAACATAATGAGAGGCTTTTTCCTCCGCCGAAGCCTCAACCGGCTCCGATGGGTAAAAAGCCTTTCCCATATGATATGCGTTATAGACATAAGTTTCTTCCTGACATAGGATCTTCAGCATATATGCCCCCTACAGAAATGGATTATATTTGCGCTCATGGCCGATGGTGGTCTCCCCCATATGTCCGGGATACACCACCGTATCGTCCGGAAGGGGCAGAAGCTTCTCCCGGATGGAACGGATCAGATCAGAAGTACTGCTGTTGACAAAATCCGTCCTTCCCACCGAATTCTGGAACAGGGTATCCCCGCTGAACAGCACATGTTCCGACGCCACGTAATAGCAGCAGCCGCCCCGGGTATGCCCCGGCGTATGGAATACCTGGAAATCATAGCCGGCCAGCGAAAGGACCTCTCCGTCTCTTACGCTCCGGGCCCCGGAAAATGTATAACCCGCCGTATAAATAGCGGACTGATTCAGCTGCGTGTCCATCAGGATCTCCTGATCCTCCTCCTCCACATAGACCGGCACCTGCCACAGCTTCAGAAGCGTATCCAGCCCCAGGATATGATCAAAATGCCCATGGGTCAGAAGCACTGCCTGGATCTCCAGGTTCTCCCGCTCCACCGTCTCAGTCAGCGCCCTTGGCACTGCCGCCGGATCTATGATCACCGCCTGGCGGGTCTCTTCATTGCTCACCAGATAACAGTTGGTGCTGATGATTCCTGTCACAAATTTCTCAATCTTCATTGCATGTCTCCTTTAACCGGTAGTCCTGGTAATATCGATCACGCCTTCCAGCTGCCGCAGCTTCTTCACGATCCTTGCCAGCTCCTCCTTGTCATGGACGATAAAGCCGGTCTCGATGGTGGCGGTTCCCTGCTTGCTGGTGCGCACATTCATGGATTTTACATCCACCTCCGCCTCGGTAAAGATACGGGACATCTCCATGAGAAGCCCCTGGCGGTCGTGGGCGTACATCTTGATCTCCGACAGATACTGGCCGCCGGACTCTTCTGTTACTTCGCTCTCCCACTCGGCGTCAATAAGCCTTGCCCGCTCCGCCTCGGTAAGATGGAGCATGTTCACGCAGTCGGTCCGGTGGATGGAAAGTCCTCTTCCTCTGGTGACAAAGCCTACGATCTCATCGCCGGGCACCGGATTACAGCACCGGGAGAACCGCACTGCCATATCGTCGATGCCTTTCACCACGATACCGCTCTTGGACTTGGCGATGTGGACCTTGTTCTTGGCCGCCTCTGCCACCCGCTCCAGAACCACCTCGTCGGTGATCTCCTGCTTATGCTCCTTGCCATACTCTTCCACCAGACGGTTGACCACCTGGCCTTCCTTTAAGCCGCCGTGTCCCACTGCCGCCAGGACCGATTCCCAGTCCCGGAACCCGTATTTCTTCTGGACCACTTCTTCGTATTTATTCTGAAGGATATCCGGGCCGTTGATTCCCTTGGCTTTGCAGTAGGCGTTGATCAGTTCTTTTCCCTTGACGATATTGCTCTCTTTGAATTCCTTTTTAAACCACTGGTTGATCTTATTCTTGGCCTGGGTGCTCTTCACGATATTCAGCCAGTCCCGGCTGGGGCCTCTGGAATTCTGGGAAGTCAGGATCTCAATACGGTCTCCGTTCTGGATCTTGTAATCAATGTTCACCAGCTTGCCGTTGACCCTGGCTCCCACCATCTTATTGCCCACCGCGCTGTGGATGGCATAGGCAAAGTCAATGGGCGTAGAGCCGTTGGGCAGGTTCTTCACATCCCCCTGGGGCGTGAAACAGTAGACGTCCTCGGCAAACAGGTCCAGGTCGCCCTTGATCAGGCTTAAGAATTCCCGGTTGTCCGACATGTCTCTCTGCCACTCCAGGATTTGCCGCAGCCAGCTTAACTTCTCCTCCTCCTGGGCCTCCACGCTCTTCTTGCCGTCGTTGGACTCTTTGTATTTCCAGTGGGCGGCGATACCATATTCCGCCGTCTTGTGCATCTCCTGAGTCCGGATCTGGATCTCAAAGGGCTGCCCCACAGAACTCATCAGCGTAGTGTGCAGAGACTGATACATATTGGGCTTCGGCATGGCGATATAATCCTTGAACCTCCCCGGGATGGGGGTGTAGAGCTCATGGATCACACCCAGGGCCGCGTAGCAGTCCTTCACCGAATCCACAATGATCCGCACGGCGAACAGATCGTAGATCTGGTCCACCGTCTTGTCCTGGTTTACCATCTTCCGGTAGATGCTGAAGAAATGTTTCACACGCCCGTTGACCTCCGCCTTGATATTGGCGTTCTTCATATGGGCGGAAACTTCTTTTACAATCTGTTCTACAAATTCCTCCCGCTCCGTCTTCCTGGCATTGATCTGACGGACCAGATCAAAGAAGACTTCCGGCTGGGAGTATTTCAGCGCCAGGTCGTCCAGTTCTGTTTTGATCTTGGAGATACCAAGCCGCTGGGCGATGGGCGCGTAGATGTCCATGGTTTCTTTTGCTTTTTCCTTCTGCTTCTCCGGCGTCATAAACTGGAGGGTCCGCATATTGTGCAGCCGGTCCGCCAGCTTGATGATGATGACCCGGATATCCTTGGCCATGGCCAGGAACATTTTCCGCAGGTTCTCCGCCTGCACTTCCAGTTTGTCGGAAGAATAGGACAGCCGTCCCAGTTTGGTGACGCCGTCCACCAGAAGAGATACCTCTTCCCCAAACATTTCCCGGATCTCGTCCTCGCTCACCTTGGTGTCCTCCACCACATCGTGGAGGAGTCCCGCCGCGATGGTCTCCTTATCCATCTCCAGATCCGCCAGGATAATGGCCACCCACAGAGGATGGATGATGTAAGGCTCCCCGGATTTGCGGCACTGGTCGCCGTGGGCTTTCTTCGCCGTCTCATAGGCCTTCCGGATCATGCTCACGTCCGTGGAAGGATGGTACTTACGGATACGGGCAATTAACATGTCAAAAAGCTGGTCCGGATCTTCGTAATCGCCCGGCGCCTTGACTGCGTGCCCGTCTACGATCTCAAGCCCTGCTGACATGTCTTTCATTACGGATTCCGGCGCGATGCGGTCATCCAGAGATTCATAGGTTGTTACTCTCTCTGACATCTTAATGCCTCCTTTCTTCCGTCGGGCGCTTCCGCCCCCCTTCCGGCAGTCTATTTCCCGGGATAGATGATCACCGAGTCCACGTCGTATCCCTGCAGCCGTTTCCTACCTTCCAGTCCTGCAAGTTCCATCAGGAATACGGTCTTCACCACTTTGCCCCCAAGGCCCTCGATCAGCTTGATCATGGCCTCGTTTGTGCCGCCGGTAGCGATCAGGTCGTCAATGATCACCACCCGCTGGCCAGGCTTCACCGAATCCCGGTGCATCTCCAGCTCCGCGGTGCCGTACTCCAGATCATACTGGATAGAAACCGTCTCACAGGGAAGCTTTCCCTTCTTACGGATGGGGATAAAAGGTTTGTGCAGGTTGTAGGCGATGGGAACGCCGAAAATAAATCCCCGGGATTCCGGTCCTACCACCAGGTCAAAATCTACTCCCTCAAGCTTCTTCTGCAGCAGATCAATGGCCAGATGCAGCCCCTCCGCATCCTGCAGCACACTGGTCACGTCCCGGAAAATGATGCCCGGCTCCGGGAAATCCGGGATACTTCTTACGTACTCCTCGATTGATTTCATATGATCCTCTCCCATGCTGATTTATCTCATACTTTATTAGTATAACATTCCTGCCGCCTACTGGCAATGGGTGATCACGATCTGAAGGCTTCTCCTTCCCATATATTCGTTGATCCCCGGGTAGAAGGTGACGGACATCCGCCCGTCCTCCTTTTGCTCCAGCACCTTCCGGAATTCTTCCGGATCGCCAAAATACAGGGCTTCCATCCGGGTCCCCCCAAGGTCTTCCGCCTGCATTTTCAATACCTTCCGGTTCCTTCCCAGGATCTGCAGGTTCAAAGGCCTCACCCCCCGGGCGGCAAAAACCGGCTTGGTATTGCCCTTGCCAAAGGGCTCCAGAAGCTCCAGTTCCTTCACAAACGCCTCGGTAATACAGGCAAAGGGAAGTTCCATGTCAATGACCACCTTTTCTCCCAGATCTTCCTTCCCAAGCCCACAGGTCTCATTCAGCTTCCGGCGCAAAGAAGGGATATTCTCCCGCTCGAGAGACAGGCCCGCCGCCAGCTTATGGCCGCCAAACCGGATAAGAAGCGGAGCGCAGCGGTTCAGCCCCTCATACACGTGATAGGCCTCGATGGAACGGCCGCTTCCTTTTACTTCCCGCTCCCCGTCCGTCAGCACCAGCGCCGGGCGTCCGTACCGCTCCCGCAGCCGGCCTGCCACGATGCCTGCCAGGCTCTCATGGCACTCCGGGAGATATACCACCAGCACCTTATCCTCCTTCAGAGGACCGCCCTCAATCTGGCGGCAGGCTTCCTCCACCGCCTTCTCCGTCATCTCCTTGCGGCTGTCGTTGAGGGCCTTTAAGTCTCCTGCCAGCACCGCCGCTTCCTTCCGGCTTCCTGCCCGCAGGAGCGCCAGGGAACGCTTGGCCGTGTCCAGCCGGCCTCCTGCGTTCAGGCAGGGCCCCAGGACGAACCCGATGTGATAGGCGCTGATATGGTTCTTGTCCAGTCCGGTGCACTCCATCAGCGCATTGAGCCCCAGGTTCCGGCTTCGTCCCAGCATGGCCAGCCCTTCCCGGACGAAGATCCGGTTCTCATCGGTCAGCTCCATCACATCACCCACCGTGGCAATGGCTACATTTTCAATTAAGTCATCCAGCTCTTCGGAATCTCTCCCGGAGGCCTCATAGAGTGCCTCCATCAGCTTATAGGCCACCGCCGCGCCGCATAAACCTTTGAAAGGATAGCCGCAATCCGCCCGCTTAGGGTCGATCACCGCATCCCCCGGGGGGAGCTGATACACCTTCTCCCCATCCGTCTCCACATAGGGCACCTCGTGGTGGTCGGTGACGATCATGGTCATGCCAAGCCGCTTCCCACAGGCGATCTCCTCCGCCGCGGCAATGCCGTTGTCGCAGGTGAGAATGGTATCCACCCCTTCCCGGTAAGCCCGCTCCACAAGCTCTATGTTCAGCCCATAGCCATCCCGGATCCGGTCCGGGATGTCGCTGTCCACCTCTGCCCCAAGCCGTTCCAGGCCTTCCAGCAGGATGTAAGTGGCGTTCACCCCGTCAATATCATAGTCACCGATCACCCGGATCTTCTTTCCTTCACTTATCTTCTCCCGCAGGATATCCACCGCCCGGTCCATATCCCGCATCAGCATCCCGTCATAGAGATCCGCGATGGTCCCGTTGAGATAACGCTCCATCTGGTCCTCCCCCACAACCTCCCGGTTCCGGATGAGGCAGGCCAGACGGGGACTGATCCCAAAACGCCTGCCCATGGCCAGGAAATCTCCGCCTTTTCGCAGCAGCACCCATCGTTCCATTTCTCTCTCCTGCCCTTTCTTTTTTAATAAACAGAAAGCCAGAAAAGCAGCCAGGCCATCCTCCGATAGCTACGGCTGCTTTCCTGTATGTTCTGTCTGTTATTTCTGTTTCTTCTTCTCGCTGCGGGTCTTCATCACATACCACAGAGCGCCTGTGATACATACGGATGAATAAGCTCCCACCACGATACCGATCATCAGCGGCAGCGCGAACTCCTTGATGGAGCTTACGCCCAGCACATAGAGCACCGCGATGGAGATAAACGTGGTAAGAGAAGTATAGATACTTCTGGTCAGCGTCTGGGTGATACTCTTATTCACCACATAAGAGAGCTCGGTAGTCTTGGTCCGGTAATGAAGTTCCTCACGGATCCGGTCGAAGATGACGATGGTGGCGTTGATGGAATAACCCACCAGAGTCAGCATACAGGCGATGAAGGTGCTGCCCACCGCGATCCGGGACACAGCATAGAAGCCTACCACTACCAGCACATCGTGGAGCAGAGCTGCCACTGCGCTGGTGGCGAACCGGATATCCTTGAACCGGAACCAGATATAAAGCAGCATGAAGACGCCGGCCACCAGTACTGCCACAACGGCATCCTGGCGCATCTCATTGCTGACCGTGGAGCTGATGTTCTCCGCGGTGATCTTGCTCTCATCCACGCCAAAATTCTCTGCCAGCGCCTGGTTGAGGGCCTCTCTCTGATCCAGGTCCAGAGTCACCGTCTTGATGATCACCTGGTTGGTTCCGTCTACCTTCTGGGTCTGCACATTGGCATCCCCTGTTACCTCCTCTACCACCGGGACAATCTCCTGATCGATCTCGTCAATAGAGTAATCTTCGTTAAATGTTACATTGGTGGAAGTTCCTCCCTGGAAGTCCAGGCTGTAGGCAAAGGCTCCTTCCCCTCTTCCATGGTTGACTCCCATGACCACGAATCCCAGCAGGATCAAAGCCAGAGAAATGGAGAAAAAGATCTTCTTCCTGCCAAGGAAATTGATGGGCTCCCGCTCTTTCTTAGGACGGTAGTAGATCTTGGGATTGCGGATCCCCACCGCATAGAACGCGTACACGATCATCCGGGTGATCACCAGCGCCGTGAACATGGACACGATGATACCGATGGCCAGAGTCTGGGCGAATCCCTTTACCGATCCGGAGCCTAAAAACCACAGTACCGCCGCCGCGATCAGGGTGGTCACATTGCCGTCCACGATAGCGGACAGGGCTTTATGGAATCCGGCCTTCAGCGCGTTTCTCACGCTGATTCCCCGGGACATCTCCTCCTTCACACGGGCGAAGATGATCACGTTGGCGTCTACCGCCATACCGATACTTAAGATAATACCTGCGATACCCTGCAGGGTCAGCGTTACGTCAAAGGCATTCAGGATCACCAGCACCAGTTCGGTGTAGATGATCAGCGCAAGGCTTGACGCAAGGCCAGGCAGGTAGTAGACAAAGATCATGAACACAAAGATGATGGCCAGGCCGATGGCTCCCGCCATCAGGCTGGTGCTGACAGCCTGCTCGCCAAGCTGGGCTCCCACCACGTTGGAACGCAGTTCCTCCAGTTCCAGCTGAAGGCCGCCGATACGGATGGTGGAGGCCAGGGTCTCTGCCTCGTCATAGGACATGCTGCCTGTGATCTGAGCCTGTCCGTCATTGATCTCACTGTTTACATTGGGTACGCTCACGAAAGTGCCGTCATAGTAAATGGCGATGCTCTCTCCATTTTCATAGGCTTTCTTGGTGGCTTCCGCGAATTTTTCCGTTCCCTCCTTGGTAAAGGTAAGGGAAACTACATTCTCATCTCTCCGGGTAGTCTGATCCTCGATGATCCCGGCTCTGGCATCCTTCACTTCATTGCCGGTGACTACGATGGAACCGTCTTCCTCCAGTTCCTCCACGGACTTGTTCAGCACATAATCCTTCGCCGGATCGCCGGTGGAATCCACCATACTGTAGTTCTCAGACCCGTCGCTTCCCGTCTGGGCGATGAAATAAAGAGAACCCGGCTGTCCCAGCTCTTCCAGGATCTCATTTGCGTCGGACACACCCGGGATCTCAATATTGATCCGGTCGCTTCCCTCCTGGTAGACCTGCGCCTCTGTACTGTACTCCTCCACACGCCTCTGAAGCTTGTAGATGGTATCCGCCATATCCTCGCTGGACGGATTGTCTTCCTTTACCTGGTAGGTGATGCTCACGCCCCCTGCCAGATCCAGACCCAGCTTGATGTTCTTTGCCGATCCGGTGGCTCCTGCGCCGAACCCAAAGATGGTCGTATATCCCAGCAGCACGATAAGTACTGCCGTAACCACCAGGCTGAGTACGCCTCTGCTTTTCTTCATGTTCAACTTCCTTTCCGCGCTTTACTCCTTCTCCTGAGATAACGCCGCTTTTATCATGATCGCACACTCCACTCGTTTCCGCTCCATCTCACACCCGATGTCGTAGGTGTCGTGGATGGTTCCGTGGAAATGATAGGAATTCGCCATACACCCTCCGCTGCAGTAGAATTTCGCGAAGCAGTTCCTGCACTTCTCCTTGGAGTACACGTTGCAGCTCCGGAACTCATCCGCAATGTCGGGACGGGTGATCCCCTCCTCGACGGTCCCCATCTTGAACTCTTCCTGCCCCACAAACTGATGGCAGGGATACAGGTCTCCCCAGGGAGTCACCGCCAGGTACTCTGTGCCGGACCCGCAGCCGGACAGCCGCTTGGCCACACAGGGACCACCGTCTAAGTCTATCATAAAATGGAAGAAATTAAAACCTTTTCCTTCCTTTTCCCTCTGGATCATGATCCTGGCAAGCTTGTCATATTCTGCAAGGATCTTTGGCAGGTCTTCCTCCCGGATGGCGTAAGGATCGCTCTCATCCCCCACCACCGGCTCCACGGACACCTGCTGGAAGCCAAGGTCCGCGAAATGCAGGATATCCTCCGAGAAATCCAGGTTGTTCCTGGTAAAGGTTCCCCGGACATAGTATTTCTCCTGGTTCCGGCTTTCGGCCAGCTTCTGGAACTTGGGCACGATCAGGTCGTAGCTTCCCTTGCCGTTGCGGAAGGGCCGCATCCGGTCGTTCACTTCTTTTCGCCCGTCCAGGCTTAATACCACGTTGTCCATCTCTTTGTTGACGAACTCCTGGATCTCATCGTTCAAAAGGACTCCGTTGGTGGTAACGGTAAAGCGGAAATGCTTGTCATGAAGCTTCTCCTGCTCCCGCCCGTAAGCTACCAGGTCTTTTACCACCTGCCAGTTCATCAGCGGCTCCCCGCCGAAGAAATCTACCTCCAGGTTCCGCCGGTTCCCGGAGTTGGCGATCAGGAAATCCAGCGCCTTTTTCCCCACTTCAAAGCTCATCAGCGCCCGTCTTCCATGGTATTCTCCTTCTTCCGCGAAACAGTAGCGGCAGGCCAGGTTACAGTCGTGGGCGATATGGAGACAGAGGGCCTTCACCACCGTCTTTCGCTGTTTGACCTGATCGATCAGGCACTCATATGTATCCTCTGTGAACAGCTGTCCCGCCCGGGTCAGTTCCGCCAGATCCCCAAGGGCCTCGGCGATCTCACTCTCCGGATACTTCTCCTTCAGCGCCGCGGCTGCTGCCGACGCCAGTTCCGGCGCCTCCAGTTCCTTGGCGGTATAGGACTCCTTCCCGGCAGTCAGCCATTCCATCAGCTCATAGCACAGCGGGTCCACCACATGGACCGCGCCGCTGTTCACGTCCAGGATGATCTGATATCCGTTATTCTCATACTGGTGAATCAAGGTTTGATACCCCTTTCCTTTTTTCTCTTTTATACGACAAGAAACAGCGGACCTTAAGACCGCTGTCTCCGGTATTCCTTATCCACAAATGAATCTCTGACTACTTTCTGTTCTCGCAGGTCTGATTTCCTACGGTACAGGAAGTCTTGCATGCGGACTGGCAGGATGTCTGGCACTCGCCGCAGCCGCCTTTCTTAACGGTGTTGTTCAGTGTCTGTGTATTTAATGTCTTTACATGTTTCATGTGTTTTCCCTCCTTAGTCTGGCTTAACTTATGCTATTATACCATCCCGGCGTACTTTTCGCAATCCCTTTATCACGAAATCATTCCCCCCGCCATTCCTCCCCCTGCGCAGAGGATCAGAGTGGTGGCCAGATCCACGCCGTCTGTGCTAAGCGAGTGATACACCCCCAGGGTGATCAGAAGGAGCAGGGCAAAATACACAAGCCCCAGGCCCATCCCCCACAGGAATCTCCTTACCTTCGCCATCTTTCCGATGGCGATCCCCCCGATCAGCGTGGAGATCACGTAGATCGCCACGATCGCCGCCGACACCGCCTTCTCGTTCAGCTCCAGTTTATAGAGAAGCGCCGTCAGAAGCGCCAGAAGGGCCCCTGTGACCAGATATGCCGCCAGCAGGGCCTTCAGCACCCACATGACCGGGGAGCTTTTGCCAACTTGTCTTTCCATCTCATCCCTCCTTGTCTGCTACCACAAGGTATGAGACGGACCCTTGGAATATTCCTACTGTTCCATCTGTCTTCCCAGAAATGCGGCGGCGCAGGAGGCCATCTTCTGCTCCACCTCCCCCAGCTTTTTCTTCCCGTCTCTCACAAGGAAGATCACGCCGCCGATCACATCCCCCTCGCAGAGGATAGGGCTGATCACCTGGCAGGCATATGTTTCTTCCTGGTCCTTCACAATGGGCGTATACTTCTTGTCCCCTGCGCATGCCAGCAGAGCGCTTCTCTCTCCTAACACCTTCTCCAGCTGCCGGCTGATCAGCCGGTCCTGCAGTTCTTTCTTCCCGGCGCCGGAGGCCGCCACCACCTGGTCCATATCGCAGA
>OLQU01001954.1_pt1 | contig 12581 bp, 13 predicted proteins | sample 1672271 | NCBI WGS metagenome assembly OLQU01 (sample SAMEA3136666, study PRJEB25190) | human gut metagenome | biome: human gut; feature: human-associated habitat; material: faeces | place: Austria | collected 2013 | reverse complement strand
ATGTATCCTTTTTTTATTTTTTAGTGCTGTTCATTATAGAAGATAAAATTTTCAAGAATTTTAAAAACTTCATATTGCAATATTAAAGATTGTACAAAATTTTTGATAATTTAAATTTCAAAAAAGACTATTGACAATGCATAGATGTTATGTTAAATTTGGACTCGAAGGGTGACCAGAACATACCAAATAACTTAAACATCATGCAAAATTAAAGATTTAAGTTAGGAGGTATAACTATGGAAAAGCTTGATAATATAGTTATGTATTCGCCAGAAGATGTTAGAAAACTTCTACATTTAGGTAACACTAAATGTTTAGAATTATTTAATTCTGAAGATTTTCCAAGCATAAAAATCGGACGAGCATTTTGGGTAAAAGCAGATTGCTTAGAAAAATTTTTAAGTGAAAAGCATGTTGTTGGAAATAAAAATGAAGCTCTTTTCTAATGGACAAATAAATCTTCAAAAAATAACTATTTACAGGAACACCCTGTACTACACAGTAGTATACATTAAAAATTTTATAGGTACAAGAGTAAAGCAGGGTAGTTTCTTCCTAAAATAAGGAGGTACTAAATGCAACACTCAAAAGGAATTACGGTTGGAACATATGCAATAAAGACTAAAAAGAAGGTAAATACCTTGCCTATCTGTCCAACTTGTAAAAATTGTAAAGATAGGTCAATTTGTAGCAATAGAAAGAAACTTACAAAATGTTCTATATGTAAAAATTGCTCAAATGCAGCAGAATGTGATATTTACTATATTTCATCTTGCTCAAAAGCAATATTAAACTTAGGAAGAAGTCCACAAACAGGAAAAGAAATTAAGAAAACTTTTACAGGAAAAACTGAAGATGAAGCATTATACAAACTTTATCAATTTAAAGATAATGTAAAAAGAAATGGTCTTCCTAAAAATATTGTACAAAAAACTATGGTTACAATCTATAGTTTAGGATGTCAAATGGAAGAAATCAAAAAGTCTAGAGGTAAAATTGGAACAAATGCATATAGAACAAATATGAGTACATTAAAAAGGATTTCAAATTATGAGTTTTCTAATATTCCTATTGAAAAAGTAAAAAGAGAAAGCATTGAAGATTTCTTGGAAGATGAAAGAGATAAGTCTAATTCTATAATTAAAAAGGATTATGGAATGCTTGCAAGAATTTTTGATTATGCTGAAGAAAATGACTACATAAAAAAGAACTTTTTCAGAGGTTTTAACAAAATTGAAAAAACTCAAAGTAAAATTGCTACTAAACAAGTTAATCCAATGACATTTGATGAAGAAAAAAGATTTAAAGAATACTTAATGAATGATACTCATCCATATAAAAATCTTGTCTTAATTGAATTGTACACTGGAATGAGATTAGGAGAAACATTAGCACTAGATATATCAGATATTGATATAAAAAGTGATACAATTCGAGTTAGTAAAATACTGACACATGATGAAAATCATAAACCTTACATACATGATTCTGCCTTATCTCAAACAAAAGACGGTGCTAGACTTGTACAGATTAATAATATATTTAGAAATAATGTTATTGAAGCAATGACTAATGCAGAAGCTAATGAATATAACAAAGAAAAATTATTATTCTGTCAAGATAATGGCTCACTTATTTTTGAAAGTAGCGTAAATAGTTATTTAAAAAAAGTTGCAAAAGAAGTCGGTTTAAGCTATTGGAAACAATTTAGTTCTCATAGATTAAGACATACATTTGCAACAAGATGTATTGAAGCAGGTATTTCTCTTCCTGTACTTCAAACATTAATGGGACATCATGACATTCAGACTACCATTAATGAATATGGTAAAGTATTTAACTTCTACCAAAGAAAAGAGAAAGAAAAATATATTAATTATGTAACAGATGGAATAAGTGAGATATAAAGCTAATTTGCATAGATAAAAAATAATAAAAATTTCAAGGTTAAATTTCAAGAATAGAATTAAAATTTTGAAATGCAGTAATTTCAATAGATATGTGTTGTATTGAGGTAGTCACCTCGACCATAAAAAGGAGCTTTATACAAGCTCCTTAATTTTATATATATTTAAACCATCAACTATTTTATTAATAGTTATATATCAAGAAATATAACTAAAAAATCTATTTTTTTTAACTTCACTATTGTTAGAATCAATAAAACAAATATTACCATTTAAACATTGGGTATTAATTAAATTTTTTTCAGTTAAAACTGTTTTTAAATGTTTTGCTAAGTAAGGAGCACCATTAAAAAAACAGACATTACCCAAAACTTCTTTTATTTCATTTTCGATTAAAGGATAATGAGTACATCCTAAAACAACATTTTTAACTTTTCCTTTATATTTTCCTAAATTATGTTGTAAATAATTTTTTATTTGTAATTTATCTCCATTTTCAATTATGTCTGCAAGCCCAACACAAGGAAGAAGTTTTGTATTATTATTATCATATTTATGGTAAAGTATATTAAATTTTTTGCTTTCAATAGTACCTTTTGTGGCCATTACCAGAGTTGGATTATTATAAGAATAATCATAAACCATCTTATAAGCTGGTTCAATCACAACAAAGGGGAGTTTACTATATTTTTTTCTTAAATATTGTGCAGATTTTGCACTAGCTGTATTACAGGCAATTATGATTGCTTTACATTTTTTTTCTATAAAAAAATGTACTATATTATCACATAATTTATTAACTGTATTATCTGATTTATCTCCATAAGGATTATTTAATGAATCACTATAGTAAATATAATTTTCGTTTGGTAATATTTTTAAAATTTCCTTTAAAACTGTGACTCCACCAATTCCAGAGTCAAATATACCTATTGGATTTTCATTGTTCATAACTTATTCCTTCTATATAAATTAAAATTACTTTATACTTACCTACTAAACAATTCTTGATTATGGCTAGGTTTTTTATATGCTAAATAATTAGATACTAATTCAGCTTCCTTATTTTTAACATTGGTAAATCTTCTACTTGAAGCCAAATTTTCAATTCCATTTAATAGATTTATAGGGCTATTAGAGATGTATAATTCTAAATCTTCTCTTATTTTATCATTTTCCTTTAATATTTTTTTATTTTAAATGTATCTATCAATAAAAACTTGTCTAAATTCATCAGGAACGCATAAATCTAAAAATATATTTAGTCTATTTTCATTTCTTATATCCTTTGTTTTTAATAATTCAAATTTATTTAATATTTCTTGTTCTTTTTCGGTTTTTGTTTCTTTTTGTTGTATTTCACTTAATTTTTGTGAAGTTGCAATTATATTTCCAAATAATGTAGCATTTTCTATCCAAGTATTAGCATCAATTGTTCCATTTGCTAATCTAAATTCTATTGTGTTTAGTTCATTTTTTATTTCATTATCATTAATATTTAAAGACTGAATTATACAATTTTTAAAATATAAGTTTTTTATTTTTGATAACATCTTTATTTTATATTTATTACTAGGTAATTCTATAGTTGCTGATGTAATCCATTTTTCTTCTGTTAATCCTTCTATAACTCTTACTTTGTTTTCTAATTTAGATAAAGAATAGGTTATTGCAGATTTTGTTGATTCATTAGATATTAGATTAACGCATTTCATTATTACATCTTCAGAAGATAGTGATCTTATAAAATTTTATTTAATTTGTCTTTTTCTTCTTTGTCGCACCAATAATTTCTATAAATTATTGTAATTAGATCTTTTGTACCTTCTTTTATATTTTGTTCATCTATAGCTTTACCTGGGTTTATGTTTGGAATATATGTTTTTGATTCAAATTCTTTAAAGAAATTTCTTAATTTTTCAGGTATTTTTTTTACATACTCTAATGGCATGTAACTTAATAGTTTATTTAATTCAGATATTTCTTCTGAAAACTCTTTAGTTATCATATTTTTTACCTTTTATAAATTATTCAAATATTAAAACAATTTTTATTAAATTATTGTAGTTAATATTATGAGTAGTAATTGTCAATTATCTTAAGAATCTTTAAAATTAATTTGTACATATTTTATACTTAAAATTTAAAAATATCAATAGTTTAAAAAATGAATAATGAAGTATGATATAATAAAATAATAGTTGTAAAATAAAAATATATGTGATATATATTAAAACACAAAAGCTTTGTAATTCATCATAATTTGAGGAGGTAAAAGTCATGATTATGGAATTACCGAAAAAATTCAAGTTGCCATTTGCTGAAGTTATTGATGGAAATTTGAAAATTTACCAATTGCAGCGGTTTGAGGACCTAATGTATGAACTAACATATGCACTAAAAAGAAAGAAATGTGTATATTGCGGAAAAAAATTAAAACGTACTAATAGTACATTAGACCATCGGTACCCAAGAGATACAGGAGGTATAAGTATTACTAATAATCTTTTTCCATGTTGTTCAAAATGTAATTCTGATAAAAGCAATCTAACTCATGAAGAATACTTAAAAGTAAGGAGTGTTTCTAAAAAAGACAGAAAAAAGCATGTGAAACAGTTTACAAAATATAGAGAAAAAATAATGAGAAAGATTGGGTTCAAGCTACCTAAAAAATGGGTTACTTTTGATAAGATAGACGCTATTAGGTATAATAAACCAGAACAAGACTTAAAGGGAAAAAAATATTGTAGAATACTTGAATTTTATAAAAAGTATCAAAAATTGCCAAGACCTATTATTGTAGATAAAAATAATAAACTGCTTGATGGCTATAATATTATTGTTTTTGCAAATGATTTCAATATTAAAAAAATTCCTGTTATAAAGTTAGAAAACGTTGAATTGGTTGACGAAGCCTCTAAAGCATAAGCTTTAGAGGCTTTTATATATTAATTTATTTCTAAATAAAAAGAACTAGATAACTTATACAAAAGAGAAATCTAGTTCAATAAACAAAAAATAAACATATAAATATATGATTTATTACTGGAATTGTAGCAAAAAACAGGCCATAAGTCAATAAAAAAATAAAAAAATTAATCTAAATTATAAATTTCCAAATTTTTAAAAGCAGGATCATAAATATTTTTTCCCATAAAGTCAAATCTTGAGCCATGGCAAGGACAATCCCATGTTTTATCTATATCATTCCAGGAAAGCAAACAACCTAAATGTGTGCAAATAGGATTAACTGCAAAAATATTACCTGTAGAATCTTTATATATACCTACTTTTTGCCCATTTACATTTACTATACCACCAGAGTTATTATTAATATTTTCAAAATTAATTGTACTATTTTTTATTTTATCAATAAAAAGTGAATCAACACTTTGAACTATTATATTTTTTAGTTCTTTTCTATTTTTTATAGGTTTAATACGGGTAGAATCAAAAACATATGCATATTTGTTTTCTTTTTTTAAAATCATGTCTTTTATTATATTTGCAGCAACATTAGAAGTAGTCATTCCCCATTTATTAAAACCGGTTCCAATATACATGTTTTCTATTATATTAGAATATCTTCCAATATAGGGAATTTTGTCTAGTGTCATACAATCACGAGTATTCCATCTATATAAAACTTCAGCATTAGGATAAATTGACTTTAGTTTATTTTCTAATGTTTTATAGGTTTCATTATAACTAGTAGAGTAACCAGTTTTATGATTTCCGCCACCAACTAGTAAAAGATTTTTTCCATCAATTTTTACATGCCTAAAAGAATAAATTGGATCACTTACGTTTATATACATACCTGAAAAAGGTTTTTGCCTAATATCTGCAGCAATTATATATGATGTAGATTGATACATTTTAGTAAAATAAAAACCAGGAATATTTATAAAAGGAAAATGTGATGCAATTATAACATATTTTGATTTTACAATTTTTCCATTAACATAAGTATAAAAAATATTATTATCATTTTTTACATCTGTAACTAAAGAATTTGTGAAAATTTGTCCATCATTATTGGTTATTGATTTACATAGACCTAATAAATATTTTAAAGGATGAAAACTTGCTTGGTTTTTATATTGGATGGCTCCTAAAATATTAAAAGGTAGAGAGGTTTTTGTTACATAATTTGCATTAAAACCAATATTATTTAATGAATTTACTTCGTCTTTTATATTTATAATTTCATCTTGTTTATCTGTATAAATATATGAATTTTCATACTCAAAATCACATTTTATTTTTTCATTTTCTATTATTTCATAAATGTTTTTTATTGCTTGTTCGTTTGCTTCTAAATAATCTTTTGCAAAGCCTTTTCCATAAGAATTACATAAATAATTATATATTAAACCATGTCCGAGAAGTAATTTTGGCAGTTGTATGTCCAGTTGTTTTTGAACCTATAGTATCTTTTTCTAAAATAACTGTTTTAAAACCAAGTTTTGCTAAATAATAAGAACAGGTTATACCAAACATTCCTCCACCAATGATACATACATCAGTTGAAATATCATTTGCTAAAGTTGGAAAATTATTTAATTTATTTGTTAAATCTAGCCATAAAGAATTCAAAATAAATTTCTCCTTTTTTATATTATAAAAATAGTATAACCAAATTTTAAGAATAAATTAGAAAAAAACTAGTAAAATAAATTTTAAAGTGATATACTAAGAAAAATTAACAAAGGAGGATATTATGGAAGAGGAATTAAAGGAAAAATTATTTAATAAGAAAAAGGTAGGTTGGGAAAACCTTGATACTAGAAGAAAAGAGGAAATATTTAATTTTTGTAAAGATTATATGGACTTTTTAAATAAGGCAAAAACAGAAAGAGAATTTGTTAAAGAAGCAAAAAAAATAGCTGATTTAAATGGTTTCAAAGATTTATCTGAATATGATACTTTAAATGCAGGTGATAGAGTTTATTTTATAAATAGAAATAAAAGCATGTATTTAGCTATAATTGGTCAAGAAAAAATGGAAACAGGACTTCATATAATAGGTTCACATGTTGATTCACCAAGACTTGACTTAAAGCCAAATCCATTATATGAAGATACGGGTTTTGCTTATTTTAAAACACATTATTATGGAGGAATAAAGAAATATCAATGGACTACTATTCCACTTAGCATTCATGGCGTAATTGTAAAACCAAATGGAGAGAAAATAGAAGTTAATATTGGGGAAAATGAAAGTGATCCAATATTTACAATAACAGATTTATTACCACATTTAGCTATGGACCAAATGGAGAAAAAATTAAAAAATGGAATAGACGGAGAAGATTTAAATTTATTAATTGGAAGCATTCCTTTTGATGGAGAAAAAATAAGCGAAAAAGTTAAATTAAATATTTTAAATATATTAAATCAAAAATATGGCATTGTTGAGGCTGATTTATTAAGTTCAGAATTAGAATTGGTACCAGCATTTAAAGCTAGAAGTTTAGGATTTGATAGTAGTATGGTTGCAGCATATGGACAAGATGATAAAATATGTGCTTATGCTTCATTTGCTGCAATGATGAATTTAGAAAATGTAAAAAATACTGCTGTTTGTATTTTGGCAGATAAAGAGGAAATTGGAAGTATGGGAAATACTGGTATGGAATCACATATGTTTGATTACTTTATTTCTGAATTATTAAATAAAACAGGAGAAAATAGGGTTAACTTATTAGATAAAGTATTTTGTTATTCAAAAATGTTATCATCTGATGTTGATGCAGGATTTGATCCAATTTATGCATCTGTTTCTGACAAAACAAATGCAGGTTTACTTGGAAAAGGTATTAGTTTAAATAAATATACTGGTGCAAGAGGAAAATCTGGAGCTTCTGATGCTAATGCAGAATATGTTGCTTGGATTAGAAATTTATTAGAAAAATATGATATAAAATATCAATTAGCTGAACTTGGAAAAGTTGATATTGGCGGTGGAGGAACAATTGCCTATATTCTAGCTAATAAAGGTGTAGATGTTATAGATTGTGGTGTTCCACTTCTTTCAATGCATTCTCCTTATGAAGTTACAAGTAAATTTGATATTTATGAAGCTTTTAGGACTTATAAAGCTTTTTGGAATGAATAAAATATGATATATAATAGTTGAAAAATAACAGCATATATAAAAAATAAATTACAATAATAGAGTAAATGAAAAAACATTACTAAATAAAATTAGTAATGTTTTTTAAGACTGTTATGGTGAGCCAGAAGGGATTCGAACCCCCGACCCTTTGCTTAGAAGGCAAATGCTCTATCCAACTGAGCTACTGACTCATTTATTAAATGACATTAATTATAATATCACATAATAAGAGCAATGTCAAGAAAAAATGACTAAAAATTACTAAAAAATTATGCTTGCAAAACCAAGGCAGCCGAAAATAATAAATAAAATATTTGAAAGCCATTCTATTGTGCCTTCTTTTAGTTTAAGACTTAACCATTTACCAACAATTATAGCAATTAAATTACTTAAAACCATTCCTAAAATAGATCCTAAAATTAATGCAATTTTATAATTAGGGTATTGAAGACCTAAACCAAGGGAGGCTAAAAAGGTTTTATCACCAAATTCACCAACAAAAATACATAGTGCAACTAATAAAACATAATTTAAATTTAAATTAAGTAATGACTGTAAAAATCGTGCTTTTCTATTATTTTCGCTTTTATTTTCTACTTTTTTCTCTTTCTCTTTATTAAAAATAGGTGATAATTATGTTTTTTAAGATTCATAATATCACCTCCAAATAAATCGCACAACAATGTCTAAATAACTGATTTTTAAATTTGCATCATCAAAATTTCCTAAAACACTGCCAAATAAAATAGCAAGACCATGACTTAAAAATGTGCCAACCCCTACGCCTACAAGAATGGAAGATACTTTACTTTTGGTGGAAAAAGATAATACTAAAAGTTGTGTTTTATCTCCAAGCTCTGCACAAAAAACTATAAAAAAACTAATTAAAAAAGCATAAAACATTTTAAAATTCTCCTTTTTTTAATAAATATTCTTTTATTAAATTAATATGCTATAATATTTTTTAATTTAAAAAAACATACGGAAATATAAGTTTGTGAATTTTTTGTGAATTGCTTTACAATAAAAAAATAAAGTGATATATTTTTTGTAACTTAAAATGAGGGAGGAATTTTTGTGATAGAAGTAAAAAATGTTACAAAAAAATATGGAAACTTTGTTGCCGTAGACAATATAAGTTTTAATATTAAAGAAGGTGAAATTATAGGGCTACTTGGGCCAAATGGAGCTGGAAAAAGTACAACAATGAATATGATAACAGGTTTTATTGAACAAACTGAAGGAGAAATCATAATTGATGGATATGATATGTTAAAAAAACCAAAAAAAGCTAAAAAGGAAATAGGGTATATGCCAGAAGGTGTTCCATTATATACAGACTTAACAGTAAAAGAATTTGTATCATATATGGCTCAAATAAAAAAAGTAGATAGAAAAATAAGAAAAGAACAAATTGAAAAAACAATAGAAGAAACAGGACTAAAAGATGTAGAAAAGAAATTAATAAAAAATTTATCTAGAGGGTATAAACAAAGGGTAAGTATGGCAGGTGCTTTAGTTGGAAAACCTAAAATATTAATTTTAGATGAACCAACTGTCGGATTAGATCCAAAACAAATAACAGAAATTAGAGAATTAATAAAAAAACTTGGAAAGACACATACTGTAATTCTTAGTTCACATATATTATCAGAAGTAAGCCAAATATGTAATAAAGTTATAATTATAAATAAGGGAAAAATAGTTGCAATAGATACTCCACAAAATCTAGAAAATGCAGTATCTAAAAATAATAATATATATGTAACAATAGAGGACCCAGAAAACAAAATAGAAACTGTAAAAGATAAAATAGAAGGAATAAAAGATATTAAATTAGTTGCAACAAATGATGATGGAACTAAACATTATTGTATAGAATCAGAAGGAGAAAAAGACTTAAGAAAAACTATATTTGCTGAATTTGCAAAAGAAAATATAACAATATATGAAATGAAAAAACAAGATGTAACATTGGAAGATGCATTTATAGAATTAATAGAAGGAGGTAAAAAATAATGTTTGCAGTAATAAAAAAAGAATTTAAATCATATTTCTTATCACCAATAGGGTATGTATTTATAGGATTATTTTTAATAATGTTTAGTATATTTTTTTATACAGATGTAATTAATTATGGAAGTACTAATTTTGAATATATATTTTATTCTGGTGCAACAATATTAACGTTTATTGTACCAATCCTTACAATGAGAACATTTGCAGAAGAAAGAAAAACAGGGACAGAGCAATTATTATTAACATCACCACTTAGCATTACCAAGGTTATACTTGGAAAATTTATAGCAGCAACATTAATAGTTATAATAACAGAACTTTGTACATTTATGTATTTTGGTATTTTGTGCTATTATGGAGTGCCACATATAACAACAGCTTTAGCAACAATGCTTGGATTCTTATTACTTGCAATGTCATATATTTCTTTTGGAATGTTGGCATCAAGTATTACAGAAAACCAAATAATAGCAGGTGTTATTACAATAGGATTTTTTATATTAACATGGTTTTTACCACAATTTAGCACAGTATTTACAAATTTTTCATTAATTAATATGTTTTCTAAATTCCCACAAGGACAAATTGATATAGCTGACACAGTAACATTTATATCATTTACAGTTGCATGCATATTATTAACAGCAATTGTAATGCAAAGAAGAAAAAGCGTGAGATAGGAGGAAAGATAAAATTGAAAGAGAAAAAAATTAAAGAAAAAAAGGAAAAAGACCAAAAAGAAAATAAATTTTTACAAATTATAAAGAAGAAATGGTTAATTAATGGGACAACAACATTAGCTTTAGTATTAATTATTATATTAGTATTTATAGCTTTGAATATGTGGATGCAAAGCTTAGAATTAACGCCAATTGATTTAAGCCAAGAAAAATTATATACATTAACAGATGAAAGTAAAGAAAAAGTAAAAAATATAGATAAAGATATAAACTTATATTTTGTAGGTTACACAGATAGTGATTCTACTGTAGATTTGGCAAAACAATACAAAAAGGTAAATGAAAAAATAAATGCAGAGGCTGTAGATGCAACTACAAGACCAGATTTAGTTGAAAAATATGGAATTGAATCTGGAAGTGAAGGAATAATAGTTGAATGTGGAGATAAATCAAAAGTTTTAACATCAAGCGATTTAGTTACATATGATACAACTACATATGAAACAATAAGTATTGCAGAACAAAAATTAACAAGTTCAATAATAGCAGTTGCAACAGATAAAGTACCAAAGGTATACTTTTTAGAGGGGTATTCAGATTATAAATTATCAAATAATATGACATATTTAGGAATTTATTTATCAAATGAAGTTACGGAAGTTGACACATTAGATGTTTTATCAACAGGAAAAATACCAGATGATTGTGATACATTAATAATATGTACACCAAAAAAAGATTTTGATGAAATAGCTGCAAATGCAATAATAGATTATATAAATTCTGGAAGAAATATATTATGGCTTAATAGTGCTGTTACATCAGAACAAAACTTCCCAAATGTTAATAAAATATTAGCATTATATGGAGTTAAACCATTTGAAATAGGAATAATAAGAGAAACAGATAGTAGCAAAATGTTGCAAGGAAGTCCAGATATTATAAAACCAGATGCTTTATATTCAACAATAACTAAGGATATTGCAAAAGATTCAGGGGTTAGATTTATAAATGCAACAAAAATAAACCTAGTAAGTGAAGAAGAATTAGAAAATTTAAAAGTAAATAAAACTGAATTATTAAATGCAAGTGAAAAATCATATTTTAGAAATAATTTTAAAATTCAAACAGATGAAAAATCAAGTTCTGATGTTGCAGGAAAATTTTTAGTTGGTGCAGAACTAGAAAAAACAATAACAGAGGCAAATGAAGAAAATGGTACAAAAGCTGTAAAATCTAAAATGGTAATTTACGGAGAAAACAATTTTACAACAGATTACCCAGTTAGTAATTATAGTCAAGTTACTGTATTCCAACTTGCCAATAACAAGGATTTAGTACTAAATTCTATAGCATATTTAGTAGATAGACAAGAAGATATAACAGCTAGAAAAAATACAGGAACAGTTTCATACAGAGCAACTGAGCAAGAAGATACAATTATTAAATGTATTATATTTGTAGTTCCAGCATTAATTATAATTGCAGGTATTATAGTATGGATAATTAGAAGAAGAAAAAAATAGAATAAAATAAAAAAACTCCCATAACAATATTATGGGGGTTTTTTTATGAAAAATATTTTAAAAATAGTTTTTGTAATAATAGGAACATTAATAGGTGCAGGTTTTGCTTCTGGACAAGAAATGTATATATTCTTTTTTTCTTATGGATTAGAAGGAATTGCGGGGCTATTTGTATCAAATATTTTAATGGGAATAATTATTTATGTTTCATTAAAAATTATAAATAAATATAAAATAAAAAATTATAAAGAATTTTTAAATATAATTATAAAAATAAATCCTAAAAATAAATATTTTAATATAAAAAATATAATAAATATTATTG